>JAESFG010000109.1_pt1 | contig 278289 bp, 273 predicted proteins | sample 9269371 | NCBI WGS metagenome assembly JAESFG01 (sample SAMN14506227, study PRJNA617093) | algae metagenome | isolation source: Aetokthonos hydrillicola CCALA 1050 (B3-Florida) and co-occurring... | place: USA: South Carolina | collected 2013-01-01
GTCCGGCTCTGCCCCCTACGCCGTTCCGCTACGCTCCACGGCTCCGGCGTCAGAGCCGGACAGTGCACGCACTATGGGGGTCAAAGTTCGATGCCGATATGGGGTCAATGTTCAGTGCCGATTGACATCCGGGCCATTCTGGCGTCAGGAGCCGTAGCCGCGCTCTCTTACATTTTATTACCCTTCACCTTTCTTGGCGTTCTAGGTCTCACGGCCCTGACAAGCCCGGATTTTGTGGCTGGCTACACCCAGGGCGCTGTCTCTGAACTGGCAAAGCGCGCGTTTGGAGGAGAGTTTGCGTTGGCCCTCACTGTCGTTCTCATACTTGCGCTGATCCTGTCTTGCGGCACACTGATGGCGTCCAGCTCACGCGCGCTCTATCAGGGCTCAATCGACGGCGTATTCCCAAAATACCTATCTCGTCTGAACAGCCACCGGGCGCCGGTTGCCGGGATGTGGACTGACGTCATCATCAACTCGGTTCTCTTGCTGCTCGGCAATCCGCTCTTCGTTCTCGCGGCAGGCGCCGTGAACTACATTCTCTGCATCTCCATGGATCTTGTCGCGGTGCGGCTTCTTCGCGACCAGTTCCCAGACCGTCCGCGGCACTACAGAGCACCGGATTTTCTGGTCAATGTTGTCGCGCCGGCGCTCGCTGTGTTCAACGTGGGACTGATCCTTTTCGGCGCAAATACGTTTGCCGCCAACGCCCTCTGGTACGGCCTAGGCGTCATTGGGATTGTCATCATCATATTTGGCTATCGCCACTACTTCATCGACAAGGGCGAATGGCCCGAGCAAGCCAAGAAGGATCTCGGCATCCACTAGGCAATTCAGACAAAAAGACCCGCCCGATGATCCGATCCAGATTGAGCGTTAGGAGCTAATGAATGACGAACGCGGCCATACGCTTTGTCGTAACTGCTGACACCGAAGGTGGCTGGGACTATGGCGCCAACCCTGGTCCCTATTCTAAGTTTCATGTTGCCAATGGGGCAAAGTACTGCGTCTATAATAACCGCTTGATGCCAGTAACTCAGAAGGTCAGTCGGACCGATGGCTATTGGCTTCTGCGCAGGAAGGCCGGCCTCTTCGACACCGGCGAGCGGCCTATTGAGATTTCTGGACCTGATGCCGAGAAGTTCTGCAATCGCGTCTTTACGCGTGATGTCTCGAAGCTAAGGCCGGGTCGGGCTGGCTATGGCCTACTCTGCTATCCAGATGGCAAGCTCCTATGTGACGGCGTTCTCCTCCGCCACGCCCGCGATCGGTTTTGGTACGTACAGGCCGAGGGGCCTGTGTATTCATGGTTCATAGCCCATGCGCAGGGCTTGGACGTGAAGATTTCTGGTTCTAACTCTTGGATCGCCCAGGTTCAGGGACCCGCTTCTCTCGAAATTCTCGATTCTCTTCTCGATGACGGGCTTCCTTCCAATTTTACGTACTATTCCGTGACCTCTGCGACTGTTGATGGCCAAAAACTACTGGTTAGTCGAACGGGATGGACGAACGAATTGGGCTTCGAGTTCTACACACTTCCTGACGAGCCGGGCTACGATCCCGATGCTCTTTGGACAGCGGCACTCGCTGCAGGCAGGCCCTTTGGCCTCGACGTGTGCGGCCTCGACTCCATGGAGATCCGGCGCATCGAAGCTGGCATCCTCAACAGTGGCTCAGATTTTGATCATACCGTCTCACCCTATGAGGCTGGGCTTGGACGCTTCGTGGACCTCTCCAAGACTGACTTTGTTGGCCGCGCCGCACTTGCGCTCGACAAATCAAAAGCACGAATCGTCGGCTTGCTTTCAAAGGCCACTGAACCCCTTCGGGAGGGTAAGGTAGTCCTTGACGGACGAACTATCGGCGTCGTAACTGCCGCGGCCTTCTCGCCATTCTTGGACTCTGGAATTGCTATCGTCCGGCTGGACGAGGCTCTCTCTACTGGAACACGGGTTGAAGTTCGGGGACGGGACGGAAAACTCCATCCTGCTTCCATCGCCGACCTTCCCCTCTACGACAAGGATAGAGAGATTCCGCGCGGACAGTCCTCGCATGTTCCCGAGCTGCCCCCGACACCACCGAGACGTATTGCTACAAAAGGAAAGGCGAACGCAACGTGACCGAATTTCGAGTGTCGGTCACTCGATCGGGTCTACAGTTTGAATCTGTGCACACCCACCAATGCCCTCGTAAAATCAGATTACAGCTGCTCTCGGTTTTGTGCGTATACGTGCGCAAAACTCTAAACACCTCTAACCACTATAGCCGGTCAACCACTCGATTCTGGGCATTCGACGTCGTGATATTGCCCCTGGCTAGCCACGCGCCGCTATGACAGCTTTGGGGCAATTCACTGTGGCGCTTCGCGGCTTCTTGTCAGAGGATAAAGTCCACCGAGGTCAGCTGGAGGTGGCCGGTCAGGTTGATGCTCATTTCGGCAGCGGTGTCGGCGTCGGTGTTGAAGTTCACGACGGTGGTGTCGGTGTTGGCGTAGTAGTGCGCGGAAATCTGTCCAGCCGCTGAGAATGCCTTATCGCCGATGAACTTGAATGCCTGGTCGTTTGCGAGCTTGCTGTTGGCGTCAATCAGGTGGACGTCAATCTTGTCTACCTTGTGCTGGAAATCCGTAATGCGATCGACGCTGCTTCCCCGGCTTTCGACCTCCCAGTTGTAAACGAACTTGTCCGCTCCGCTGCCGCCGGTCAGGGCGTCTTTGCCCAAGTCGCCGAAGAGAAGATCGGCACCCTCATCGCCATAAAGAAGGTCGTTGCCCTGGCCTCCATAGATCATGTCTGCGAGTTCGCCGCCGAAAATTCTGTCGGTGCCGGACCCGCCGGCAATTTGATCAGATCCTGCATCCCCCATAATGAAATCGTTACCGTCGCCGCCTAGCAGCCGGTCGTCGCCTTCGTTGCCGTAAAGCGTGTCGTTGCCGGCGCCGCCATCAATAAGGTCGTGCCCTCCGAGACCATAGAATACGTTGTTTTCGGCGCCGCCTGTAATGGTGTCCGAATAATCCGACCCCAATACGTTCTCGAATGAATAGACGAACGTCGTGCCGAGCGACCCGTTGCCGGCGACCGCAATGCCGGCTACGAAGTCGACATGCACACTGCCCTTGACTTGGGTGAAGTCGAGCAAATCGACACCATTGCCACCATTGTAGGTATTGGAGCCGTCCCTGGCGGTGTCGAGGCTTGAGATGACCGTATCGTCGCCTTCTCCGCAGTAGATGGCATCCTTGCCGGAGTATCCGCCAGTGAACGAATACAGGTCGGTGATGACGTCGTTGCCCCCAAAGCCGAAGACGATATCGTCGCCGCCGAAAATGGTGATGTAGTCGGTTTTCTCACTGCCTAGTATGGCGTCGGCGGTATTCAGATCGTACGGCAGGCCTTGAATGAAGATGAGATCGGTAAAGGTCGCCATGTTGCGAGTCCTCCGAGTAATAGCTCGGCGAACACCCTAAGCCTCCGGCCAGATAGGCGGCAGTTCCGGGCGGAACAGCCACGGCGGCTTCTCAGTCCGCGGCCGCATCAGCCGCACCGCCGCTTCTTGGACCCCTCAGCCGATCAAGCGGCTCGCTCTTTCGCGCCTCGCAAGACAGACTTTATTGCCGTCACCCTGCAAGCACCCGATGGACGTGTTGGGGATCGACCAAGGGCCTTCACTCGCCGGTCCTGGTCGCCGCAAGCTCGAGCATAATCTCGTTCCTGCGAAAGAATGGCAGCGTCCAAGGTGGATTGTAGAAGGCAAGCACGGGATCGCTGACCGTAGCTAGCCGATGCTCCAAGGCGTACTTGCGCAGCTCATCTGTCTTGGAACCGATCGTGTTGTCATTCGCGGTGCCTGAAAATCGGATGACCACCATGCGGGTCGCCGCAACGGGCTTCAATCTGACCCGCGTGTCGTTCGGAGTTGGCAAGGTGTCCATCGTCCAGGTTCGCGGCATGACGAAGCGAACCGTCCACCTCTTTCCGTCGGTCTGTTGCGTGACGGGCGCCGTCATAGCAATCTTTTGAGCGCGCTGCTGCTGGACGGGAGCGGTCATTGCGATTTTGGCGTTCGGCCTGTTGGCACCGAAGATGTAGGCCGCGATCAAGCGAAATCCTTCCTCGATGGCTGCCTTGCGCTCACCCATCACCTCTGCCTCGGCCACGATCATGGGGCCGTAGGCGCGGATCTCGATCGAACCTTCCGAAGCGTTGACCACGTATTCGGGCTGCTCAACTCGGCTCATGATTGGTCCTGCGGCAATGACTCCGAAGACTAAGATAGCTATGATACTTGCCGTGACGCGCTTGGTGAGCCTTTGTGTCATGTTGCTTGCCACCGCGTTGAAGGTCCTGCGCATTCGCATCACGACCCGAAGCTCTATAGCAAACAGAGCTCGGAACCCAATCACCGCTGAGAGCACAAGCACGTGACCGGCCGCAGGGAATGAGGTGGTTGCGGTATCAGGCTTGGTCAAGATCAGCGGACGCTTTCCTCCATCGGCGTCGTTGACCAAGAGCGCCGGCGCGATGGAGCAAGGCAGCACCGAATACCTGAGCCTGGATCGCCAATCAGGGCTAGAGCAACGACGGACACCGTTGTGAGCGGATACCCTCCGGGGGCAAGGTCACGGCGTGATGCCTCAGGCGCGATAGACCACATTCGGACATTCGGTTGGATCGTGTCACGTACGGAACTTCGAGCTTCGATGTCAGTCTCTAAGCTCCCTCGCAATCTTCGAGGGAGTTGGACATGGAAACCCTTCTATCTCTTTCTGGAGTTGTCGGGGCGATGTGCTGCGTTGGCATGTACGCGGCTGTAAGCCTCGGAAAAGTCAATCCCGAAAAGCCACTGTTCTTTCTGGTCAATGGACTAGGGGCGGGGATGGTTCTGGCAGGTGCTTCGCACGAGTTTGACGTTGGCGACATGGGCACCATCGGGCAAGAATTGATCTGGGCCGCCATCAGCGCAATTGGCGCTTGGCGGGCTTGGAAACGCGAAAGCGGGATCGACAAGCAGCCTGCGTAGACCGGATCGAACAACAAACCGAACCCGGTGGCTTGCTCGGCCGGGCGCAATGGGCTCCAGCACTGCAACTCAAACTTCCTCGGCGTCGGGCGCCTCGGGCCCGTCGATGAATTCGAGGATGTCCCCCGGCTGGCACGCAAGCTCCTTGCAGATGGCCGAGAGCGTCGAGAAGCGGATCGCGCGCGCCCGCCCCGTCTTCAACACCGAAAGGTTCTGGATCGAGATGCCAATGGCGTCTGCGAGATCGCCGAGCCGGCGCTTGCGCCTGGCGAGCATCACATCCAAGTTGACTTGAATGGGCATCGCGCTCCTCAAATCGTGAGATCAGAGTCTTCCTTCAAGGCCATGGCCTTGCGGATGACGCTCTGCGTTGCGAGCAGGAACAAGCCAACGGCGATCGGGGCGACGTCGATATTGAAGCTGTAATAGGAAAACGGGACCTCATCGGTTTCCCAGAGCGCGAAGGCCGCGAGGGCGGAGGCACTTGTCTCGAGGAACGGCCACACGATCAGAATCAGGCCCATCTGCCATAAGCTCGCGAGCGTCTCGGACACGAAAATGCGCTCGCGGGCGAAGCGGCGCACCATGCCGTGCAAGAAGCCAAGCAGAACCACATAGATCGACGCATTGAACGCGAAGAGCGTCCACAAGATCGTCTGCCCCGTGCTCGACAACGACAACGGGGTGGGGAAAACCTTGAGGCACTGCATCTGCTCGCTCGTCATGCCGACGAGCGGCTCGCCTTGGTGCAGCATCGACCAAATCGCAACTGCGATCATGACGGGCAAGGCCACCCATACGGCAATGAAGGCCCGATCGAGAAACCTGAACCAGCGCTTGTCGTCACTTGCTGACGTGCTCATCACCTCACCCTTCGCTCGAGACGCTTAGCCGCCGCAGAAACGGCGGCGGCCGCAGGACTTATCGATTAACAGGAAAATCCGCTTGACTCAACGACCAACGGCCTATATTTATTGTTTATCGATAACTTTTACATCTTAGTGTGGAGACCGTCACCTCCAACCCGCCACTCTCGCACGGCCAATACGGCAGAGCGCCAATCCAACGGCAAGACCTCGGACTCACCGGTCTCCGGACCGGGCGGCGGAGCTTTGCCGAACCGACCGAAGGGATCAACACATGAAGCTCGTCACCCACCGCAACAGCATCCTCATCGCGGCCGCAGGCGCCCTGTCTTCAATCCTGCTCGCCCCGTCCGCGCATGCGGGCGACGGGTATGGCGAGGGCACGCCCGCGCTTTGGCGGGGGCTATACCTCGGCGGCACGCTGAACATGAGCGGCTCGGGCATCGACATCAGCGGCGTAGGCAAGAAGGACAAAACCGATTTGGATTCGTCCCTCGTCACGATCGCCCCGGTCATCGGCTACAATTTCACCGGGGGCCCCTGGGTCTGGGGTCTCGAAGCCGACGTCAGTCCTGCAGGGTTTGACGAAAAGAAGCCGCTGAGCGGCCTCGGCACGGTGACGGCCGCGTCGGACTGGTATGGCTCGGTTCGGCTGCGCGCCGGCTACGCCTGGGACCATCTCCTGATCTACGGTACCGCCGGCGTCACCTTCAGCGACCTCGAAATCAAATCCTCGTCCGGCGGCAGCGACGATGGCGTGCGTGCAGGATTGGCCTTGGGGGTCGGCGCCGAATACGCCATCGACAGGGCCTGGACGGCGCGCATTGAGGCGATCGGCTACGGGTTTGGCGAGGAGGACGTGGAGCTCGCGGGCCAAAAGCATGACGTCTCGCTATCCCACGGGAGCCTGCGGCTCGGGCTGACGCACCGCTTCTAGAACCAGACCCTCGGACGGAATTTCTGCGTGCGGACACCGACACCGTCGCCGTTCGCGACTGCCCTAGAAACTGTCGTACCAGGAGATCGATGATGTTTCGCATATGCGTCCTCCAAGTCACGGCGGCGGCCATTGTTGCCCTCGCCGGAGCATCGCCCGCGGCAGAGTCCGCATCGAGCGACGCGGCCTCGTTCGCACGCTTCACCGGGAGCTGGTCGGGATTGGGCATCGTGCGGCTCTCTGGCGGCAACGTCGAAAGCCTCAAATGCAAGGCCTACTACACCCAGCGCGATGAAGCACAGACGCTCGGCATTGCAATCCGTTGTGCCTCGCCGAGCGCAAACCTCGAGCTGCGGGCGAGCCTCAACGCCTCGCAACACGAGATCCGGGGTCAGTGGGAAGAGCGCATCTACAATGCCTCAGGCGACGTGAAGGGCAGCTTCGGGGACAAAGCCATTGCGCTCGAGATCAATGGTCAGGGATTCAAGGGCTCCATGAATGTGACGATGGAAGGAGCCGCGCAGAACGTTGCCATCAAGACGCAGGGCATTGCGCTCGAGTCCGTAAGCTTGACCCTCACCCGCATGAGCGAAGGTGGCGCATAGCCGCGTCCGCCACTCTGATGGCGTGGACGAGCCCGCTTTTCCGGTCTGTCCCCCACTCGGCAGTTGCTGAACGGTCAGCGTGAGGGTGAGCGCGCATCCACTCACGCTGATGCTCAGTGAGAAGTGCTTCTTGTCCTCCGATCGTGATAGCAAGGCAGTTGAAGCCGGACGGAGAGACGAGACATGGCCGAATTCCTTCTTCTCATGCACAACGATTTCGACGTCGGCACTGAGGCGGACTGGGCTCCCTATCTGGCATCACTTCAAGCAGCGGGCGTCTTTCGTGGCGGCAGCGCGATAGGGAACGGCATTTGCGTCCGCCGTGCTGGCGCCGTCGAACCAATATCAGAGCGGCTGGTGGGCTACGTGAAGATCGAGGCGCGGGATCTGGATCACGTGCGCGAGCTTGTTTCCGGCAATCCGGTCTACGAGGCAGGCGGGACGGTTGAGATCCGCGAGCTGCCACAAACAGATTGAGAGAAAACTCCGTCGGCGAGTGTGCCGAAGACCTCGGCTCGGTCATCTTGGCAAGGCCGGATGGAAAGATTGCTGAGGACTGAGGCCGATGACGGACGTCGCGGACATTTCGGCGAGGCTTGCTGCGCCCTATCATCATCCGGCGACGACTGTCATCGTTCTTCTTGCAGACGGGGAACGAACCACCGTTACGGCCTACGGCAATGCAAACACCGTATCATCGGCTGCACCCGAAGACCTGATCTTCGAGATCGGATCCATCACGAAGGTCTTCACAGCGATCCTGCTTGCGCACCTGTCGGAGACCGGGCTGGTCGACCCGGACCAGGGCATCGGAGACGTCTGCAAGGCTTTTGCCTGCGCGCCTCGGTGGATCACTGCCCGTCGCCTCGCCACTCATACATCCGGATTGCCGCGACTTCATATTCCATTGCGCAAGCTTGTGCTGTCGCCCGTGCCCGCCGACCCTTACAGCGATTTCGAGCGGGACGACCTCGTGGCGTGGATCAAGACCTGGCGCCCATCTCGACCGCCCGGCCCGAACGCGTACGCCTATTCGAACCTCGGCGTGGGTCTGCTCGGGGAAGTGCTTGCGTGCAGTCAGCATCAGGACTACGAGCTGCTCCTCCGCGACATGGTTCTCACTCCATTGGGTCTCGCAGACGCGGCGTTCAGCTTGAGCGCGGAGCAGAAGCAAAGGTTCATGCAGCCCCATTCGGCTTCCGGAATGCCCGTGATCCCTTGGACGTTCAGGGCGCTTGCCGGTGCGGGCGCATTGCGTGCCTCTGCCAATGATCTCTGTCGCCTCGCCCGCCGAGTCGTCACTGCCATCGCCTCCCCACTGTCACCCATGGACCGCGCCATCGCCACGTCGGCCGAGCCTCAGGTAGGGCTTGGCCCGCGAGGTGCCAAAGTGCCGGTAGCTCAATGCCTCGGCTGGATAAGGATGGCATTCGATCCGGCGGGTCCCTGGATGTTGTTTCATGACGGCGGCACCGCCGGCTCTGCGTCCGCGCTCTATGTCTGCCCCGCCAAGCGAGGAGCGATTGTCGTCCTCGCCAATCGCGGCGTGTCAGCCAACGCGTGGTCCAGCTTCAAGCTCTCTTGGTCAAATCCACACCGCATCGCCCAGGAGTATTTCGCGGGCTTGTGACGGGTCGCGAGATCGACATGAAATCCTGGTGAGCACTTTTGCTGCAATCGCCAGCCCGACCCTCGAGAGCGGCGGGGGCTTGTCGAGCTCAGCGGGCGACGAGGACCGGCACCTTGCTGTGGGTCAAAACCTCCTGCGCCGTGCTCCCGAGCAAGAGGCGTGTGAGACCGCGCCGGCCGTGCGACGACATCACGATCAGATCACAACCGGTCTCGCCGGCTGCCGAAAGAATGCCCTCTGCCGGAAACTGATCGGACTCGTGCAACGAGGCGCAGGGCACGCCTCTCTCCTTGGCGGCGGCCACGACCGGGCCGAGGATAGACGTCGCATTCTCCTTCACCGTGCGATTGTACTCCTCGACGGGGAATGCAATTGCTGCCTCGGCAGGCGCCACGGCCGCCCACGACGGGGTCACGGTCACGACCGTCACTTTGGCGTCCAGCGCCTTTGCCAGGTCGAACCCCTGGGTGACAGCCTTTTGAGCCAGCTCGGAGCCATCTGTCGCAATCAGGATGTGCTTGTACATGTGTCGCTCCTCGAGCCAGACCCCAGCAATCCGTTGCCGGCCAAGCGCCCCGGTTGCACGTGCCGATGCGCTCCAGGTAACTCGCATGCAGCACCCCGACCATTGACGCGAGTCAAAGCCAAGGGTCACGAGCCCTGCTCTTCTGGCTCCGCGGCCGCTTCCCGATCCTCCAGGCCGCGCGCCGGACCTTCTCCCATACTCGGTCCGGACATCGGTCCCGAGGCCTGAGCCTCGGGACCTTCTCCCCGAAGCCGCTGGGATCGCGCCATGGATGTCTTCGAGGCCATTCGCAGCCGGCGCGCCGTGCGCAACTTCACGGACGAGCCCGTCGAGCAGAGCACGCTCGAGCGCTTGATCAGCCTTGCCGTGCACGCGCCAAGCGCCATGAATCTCCAGCCCTGGGCGTTCGCGGTCGTGAGGGGGCGAGAGAGGCTGCTCCACATCTCGCGCTCCGCGAAGGCGCATCTGTTGCACGCGCTTCCCGATACGCCTGCCGCGCCGCAGCACCGAGCCGCGCTCAGCGACCCGGCCTTCGACATCTTTCATGGGGCGCCGGCGCTCGTCATCGTGTCGGCAACGTCGGACGAGGAAAGCGCGAGCGAAGATTGCGCGCTCGCCGCCGAAAACCTGATGCTCGCCGCCCACGCGATCGAGCTTGGAAGCTGCTGGATCGGCTTTGCGCGTCCTTGGCTCAACACGGCCGAGGCCAAAGCGGAGCTCGAGCTGCCGCAGAGCTTCCACCCCGTCGCACCCATCATCATTGGGCATCCGGCCCTCGAGCAGCCGCCCCTCCACCCGCGCCGCGAGCCCGAGATCCTGTGGATCGGCGCGTGACGCGGCCGTGAGCGCAGGCTTCAGACGTCTTTTGCATCGCCAGACGCTTGTCTTTCCATGCACGACTTGACCGAGGTCAAAGCACCGTTGCTCCGGAAGGGCCATCGTTACATGAACCAAGACTGAGCCTTGCGGGAGGCAAGATCATGCTGGCAAGACTGTCCTGGCTGCTCGCTCTCGTCATCCTGCACGCGGGAGCTGCGGCGGCTGCGAATGAGCCCACGGTCTACGTCTTCTGGTCGTCCGACGGAGAGCGCTCGAAGCAGGCCGTCAACTTTCTCCTGTCGGCAACGCGTGCGGACCCCAGCCTGTCCGTTCGCTATTTCCAGCTCGACGAGAGTGCCGATAATCGGCAGTTGCTCGAGCGTGTCTATCAGCGCATCGGCGTACCGGGACTGTATGCCATCCCGTCAATCTTCATCGGCGCTAACGTGTTCATGGGATTTGACAGCGTTGAGAACGCCGGCAAGTCCATCTTGAACAGCGTCGCGAAATGCAGGCGCGAGAGCTGCGTGGATCTCGTCAGAGATCTCATCGAGCCCGGGGAGCCGCAAGCTCCGCTCGTCAGAAACGAAGTGCCGCCCGGCACGCACGTGACGCTCTATCCGGCAGACCGCGATGCTCTCGCCGACGGGCGCCCGGTACGCTGTGCGGCGTTGCCGATCGATCTATGCCAGGAGCAATAGCCATGCGACGCACCTTGCTCTGGAGTGGTCCTCTCGCGGCGCTTCTCCTGTGTGCGGCTGCAGGCGAAGGCCACGCCGCGGAGAGCGAGAGCGGACAGGCCCTGCTCGAGCGGAATTGCGGGCGCTGCCATGCAGTCACGCTCGACACGCAGAGCGCGCTCAAGGAGGCACCTAACCTCCGCATCGTGCTCTCGTCCTATCCGACGGAACGACTAGAATTCGAGCTCGGCGAGGGGATCGGCTCGCGGCACAAGGACATGCCGCAGATCCAGTTCACGCCTGAGCAGGTGCGGGCAATCGTGGACTATGTCACGGGACCCTAATCCGGGGTGGAGCGTGCTTAATCATGAAGCGAGCAGTGGCCGGTGCCGTGGTGGCGTTGTCGTCGGTGCTTTGGTCCGCCGACCAGCGGGCGTACGCGCAATCGCCTGGCGACGCCGGCAAGGCGACGTTCTCCGAGCACTGCGCCTCCTGCCACGGAGAGAGCGGCCACGGAGACGGACCGCGAGGAGCTGGCCTCACGACCAAGCCTGCGGACCTCACCCGGCTTTCAGCCCGACACAACGGCGAGTTTCCGACGGAGCGCATTGCCGACATCGTCCGCAACGGCAGTGCCCTCCTGGGGCACACCACGGAGATGCCAGCCTGGTCGACCGTGTTCGGGGTGAAGGGTGACCCTTCCGTCGCCCGCGCGCGCATAGATGCCCTCGCGCGCTATCTCGAGACCCTTCAGCAGAAATAGCCGGCGTTTGGCGAAAAGCAATACGGAGCACGACCATGCTCATGCCCAAGAAGGCGACCACTTTTTCCAACCTGGTGTCACATCGCTGGATGTGGGGCTCATTGCTCCTTCTCCTGGTCCTGCTTACGCTCACCCTGTTCTCGCGCGTGTCGGCCGCGGGCGCGCGCGCGAAGCTCTTTGAGGAGGGGCGCCAGGACTTCGAGGAGAACTGCGTGGCCTGTCACGGCGGCGACGGCACCGGCCGCGGTCCCCTAGCCGAGCATCTGATCCGACCGCCCAAGGATCTCACGGAGATTTCCGCACGCAATGGCGGCGACTACCCGTTCTGGCGCATTTTTGAGATCATCGCGGGTGAAAAAGCGGTCGAGGGGCACGAGACCTTCCAGATGCCGGACTATGCAAAGCAGATGAAGAGCGAAAACTTCAAGCCGGGCTATTTGCCGGCGCATGTCCGCATTCTCGAACTCACCCACTATCTCGAGAGCATCCAGAAAGAAGGGGGCAAAGCCGCGCCGTGAGCGCCGAACTAATACGGCTTCGGAAAACATCGATCCGAAGCGCCACTCATCGGTCTCATCAACCAGCGGAAGCGTGTCTCAGATCGGATCAAAGCAATCTAGTTCTAGCGCCGTGGAAGAGCGCGGCCGACGGGCCTCTCGTATTGGGGGATGAGCTCGACCATGGACGCGTAGCGTCCGGCGTCAACCTCGGCGCGGACGTAGGCAGCGATCTCCTCCATGGGTGCGAACCACACGTCGCCTTGGGCCACGATCTTCTCCAGGAACTCGTTGAACACATGCCAGCGTGCGAGGCGGCCCGTGCAGAACGGGTGCAGGACGGGCAGCCAAAGGCCGCCATATTTGTAGGCCGCCTCGAATTCGTGAAGATAGAGATCGAAGCCGTTGCGAGCGCTGCGCACGGGCATCATGTAGTGCAGGTCCATGGACTGCACCCACTGGGGCCAGTCGTCGACGCCCCAGTGGCCCGGGATCTCGACCAACTCCCCGCCGTTCCTGCGGCTCTTCAGGACGTAGGGGATGTCGGCCCCCATCAGCGACGAGTCGTACTTGAAGCCGCGCTCGAGCAGCAGGTCGAGCGAGTTGTCCGAGAAGTTGTAAAGCGGCGCGCGCCATCCGCGCGGTGCTTTGCCGGTGACGCGCTTGATGATCTCGATGCCGACATCGAGCCAATGGGCCTCGTCCTCCCGGGTCTGCTCGAGCGGGTTCTCGTGGATGTAGCTGTGGTGGGCGACCTCGTGACCGCCCTTCAAAATTGTCTCGACCGCCTCCGGATACTGCTCGATGCACCAGGCGGGGATGAAGAACGTCTGACGGATGCCGAGCTGTCGATAGCTCTCTACAATACGCGGCACGGCGACCCTAGGACCGTAGCGCAGCATGGAGATGGCCGAGACGCGCCGGTTGCCGTCATTCGGGTACTCGATATGGACGAGACTGTCGGCATCCATATCGAATGTCAGGCAGGCGGCGCACTTGGCGCCGTTGGGCCACTTGATGCCGGGCGATATCATGTCGGTCCCCTCGTCTCTGTCCTCATCTCATCGCCGCGCCGCCGTCGACGGCATAGCACTGGCCGGTGGCAAACGTCGCGCCGGGGCCAGCCAGAAACACGATCATGTGCGCGACCTCCTCGGGCCGGCCGATGCGACCGAGCGGGTTCGAGGTCTCGAGCGCCTGCAGCTCGGGCGTCATAGAGGCGAAGCCGAGGAGCGGCGTATCGATCGGCCCCGGCGCGACCGCGTTGACCAGGATGCGCGGACCGAGCTCGCGCGCCCAGGAGCGGGTCAGCGAGAGGATGGCGCCCTTGGTGGCGGAATAGGCGGAGTCCCCCGCACGTCCAAGATAGGCGAGCTCGGAGGCGAGGTTGATGACGCGGCCACCCTCCGAAAGCTTCGGCAGCGCAGCCTGCGTGACGATGATCGTGCCGCCGACGTTGACGCGATACATCCTCTCGAAGACCGCCATGTCGAGATCGGCAAGGCTGCTCGGGATCTCGAGGCCCGCGCTGTTCACGAGCACATCGATGCGATCGAACGCACCCGGGCCGTTGACGGCCTCGTGCACGCGGGCCTTGTCCGTGATGTCAACATCGAGAATCGGGAATCGCGCCAGCGGCGAGGACTGGATGTCGAAGCCTACGACGCGGGCACCCGCATCCTGAAGCGCATTGGCGGTGGCGAGACCGATGCCGCTCGCAGCTCCCGTCACGATCGCGTTCTTGCCGGTGAGGTCCCTTGTCATCTACTTGCCCTTCCTGCCCAGGGGATCGCGGCGCAGCGCCTGGCACAGGCAGTGCGGGCCGCCGCCGCCGAGCGTGAACATGGAGAGGTCCGGATCGAACACCTCGATGCCGTGGGCCCGCATGCGCGCGTTGAGATCCTTGTTGGCGGCGGTGGAGAGCACGCGGTCGTTGCCGAGCGAGACGATGTTGGTCCCGAGCTGAGTTGAGTCGTGGTACGAGACCGGCAGGATCTCATAGCCTCTCGACCTCAGGAGATCGAGAAATGCCGGCTGGTGCGCATCCGGCGCGACCGCCACCAGCTTGTCGTTGATGAACCCGACCGACACGTCGAGGTGGACGAAGTGGGGCGGGAACGGCACGGCATGCGCCTCCCAACCCTCGGCGCGAAACCAGTCGCGCACCTGCTCGGCACCGGCCTGCTCGGAGCGCTCGCCGCCGTAGCCGCAGAGCACGAAGCCCGGCTCGACGACCATGAAGTCGCCGCCCTCGAAGTGGCCGGCCGTCACCATCTTCCAAATCGGGATGCCGGCCTTCTCATAGAACTCGAACACCAGGGCATAGTCGCCGCGTCGGTAGCGCGTCTGCAGCATAGTGATGATGGCACCGAACGGCGTCATCACGCTCGAATCTCGCGCGAAGACTCCGTAGGCAAGCTCGGGACGCGCGTCGAGCCAGTGGCATGTGACGCCGGCCGCCTCGTAGGCATCGACCATGGCACGATGCTGCGACATGGCCTGTTGCGCGTTGAACTTCAAGCCAAGCGAGAGCGTGTGGCGAGCGACGGCGCTGACCGGCCGCCAGTCGAAGAAGTCCGGCTTGCCGAGCAGCACGTCGCGCAGGACACCCGTCTCGGAATCGAGGCCCCAGGCCACGGCTTTGTCCACGGCGCTCATGGGACGAGCTCGTAGTGCGCTTCGGTTGGCGCGTGGGAATTGATGCAGATGATATCCTGCGGGCATGCCGACATGGCGACGATGCAGTCCATCTCGGCCCTGAGCACGACGTAGTCGCCGGGCTTGGAGACGGGCTCCTTCCAGTCGATCGAGCCGTCAGAATTGATGGGGATGTTCATCCAGAGATTGAGCGGCGAGGGCACCTCCGGCGGCACGACACCCAGCTCGGCCATGCCGCTGCGAAGGTTGTCGGCGCAGTTGTCGTGGTACTCCGTCACGCCGAGACCCTGATAGCGATAGATGTCGCACGCGGCGATGAAGGTGTCATGCACGCCGGGGGAGGTGTCCTCCACGAGCGTCACGATAGGGCGGCGCCGATTGGAGACGAGGGAATCGCCCGGTATCGGCCGGATGCGGTCGATGGCGGCGCGCATGTGCTCCATGGAGAGAAACTCGGTCAGATCGTGCGCGTTGAAGACCCACGTGTCCACCACCTGGTGGCCATGCGTATTCACGATCCGAAGGAGCTGCCCTTCTCTCAGCGCGACCGCCTTGCCCTTGCGCGCGGGTATCTGCACTCGCTCACTCATGCCGCCACCTTTTGTGTCTCAAGCCTTGTTCTTCACGGTCATGTCGCCTCAGCCCGGGAACTCGCCGCGGTCGACGCCGAGCGCCTGGCCGGTGATGTTGGCGGCGAGGTCGCTCGCCAGAAACAGGTAAAGCCCGGCGACGTCGTGCGGCTCCATGAGGCCGGGGAGCGCCTGCGCCGCCGAGACTTCTGCGAAGATTTCCGCCTCGGTGCGGCCGGAGCGATCCGCCATCCTCTTGGCTGAGCGGACCGACGCGACCGTCCGCACCCACCCGGGACAGACGGCATTGACCGTGATGCCGCGGGGCCCGAGCTCGCGCGCGAAGGTTCGCGTCAGGCCGACCACGGCGTGCTTCGAGGCGATGTAGGCCGCGAACTCGCCGACCGCGCTCTTGGCCCAGACGGACGCCGTGTTGATGATGCGTCCGCCAGGCTTCAGGAGCGGTAGCGCCGCCCGCGTCACGTTCCAGGTGCCGTTGACATTGATGTCGATGATGCGGGCGAAGGTGGCATCGACCTCGTCGCCCGGATCGGCCAGCGGCGTGATGAGCTCGAGCCCGGCATTGTTCACGAGCACGTCCAGCGCCGAAAGGTCGGCCATGGCCTTGCGAACGGCCGCCTTATCGGTGATGTCGGCCACGAGCGCGCGTACCGGCTTGCCGTGCTCGCCCGCAAGACGGGCGGCTGCCTCGTGGATGGTGTCGTCCTCGGCCAGGATGGCGAGATCGGCGCCGGCCTCCGCGAACGCGTTGGCGACGCCCAGGCCGATGCCCCGGCTCGCTCCGGTGACCAACACCGCCTTGTTCTCGAGGCCGAGTGCCATGCGCGTGCTGCCTAGTGCTCGACCGTGTCGGCCGCCGCGGCACGCACGGTTTTGAGCACCCGCGTTCGGAGCTTGAAGAAGCGCTCGCTATCGCGCAACTCGATCGTGCGATCGGGGCCGAGCTCCGCAAGGATGTCGATGTTCTCGATCATGCGGGCCGGCCGCTTCGAGAACACGATGATGCGATCGGCGAGGAATACGGCCTCGTCCACGTCATGGGTGACAAAGATGATGGTCTTGGCGTCCGCCTTGTGGATGCGCCGAAGCTCGAGCTGCAGGTCCTCGCGGCGCTGCGCGTCGAGGGCGCCGAAGGGCTCGTCCATGAGCAGCACGTCGGAGCCGGCCGCGAGCGTGCGCGCAATGGCAATGCGCTGACGCATGCCGCCCGAGACCTTGTTCGGGTAGGCGTCGGCGAAATCCTGGAGGCCTACGAGCTTGAGATAGTGCGCGAGCCGCTTCTCCTTGCGCTCGGGCGTGATGTCGAGCCGGTACTTCATGCCGAAGGCGACGTTCTCGGCGACCGTCAGCCACGGGAACGACGAGTAGGACTGGAAAACCATGCCGCGGTCGCGGTCGGGCCCGAAGATCGGCTGACCGTCGAGCCGAATCTCGCCCGTCGTTGGCGTCTCGAGCCCGCCAACCATGCGCATGAGCGTCGTCTTGCCGGACCCGGACGGACCGAGGAACACGACGAACTCATTCCTCTGGATGGTGAGGTTGAAGGTCGGCGCTACGACCTCGAGAGCGCCGAAGGACTTGGCGATGCGATCGAACTCGAGATAGGGGGCGATATACACGGGCGACCTCTCAGAGATAGCGGAAGAGACGCTTGTGCATGAGGCGCAGGAGCTGATCGGTCACGAGACCAATGAGCCCGATGGCGACGACGCCGGCCATGACCTCCGACGTATTCATGTAGCGGCGCGCTGCCCAGATGACGAAGCCCAGACCCTTATCGGCGGCGACAATCTCGGCGATGATGAGATAGGTCCAGCACCAGCCGAGCGTGATGCGGAAGTTGTCGAACAAGCTCGGGAGCATGGCGCGGAAGGCAACGTCGCGCAGCATCTGCGGAGGGCGCGCACCGACCGTGTAGGCAATCTCGACGTACTCCTGCGGCACGCGGCGCATGTCGTCAGCTACCAGCAGCACGAGCTGGAAGAAGGTGCCGAGCCAGAGGAGGAAGATCTTGGTCCCCCCACCCACGCCAAACCAGATGATGCTGAGAGGCACCAAGGCCGGCACCGGCAGATAGCGGATGAAATCGACGACCGGCTCGAGGGCGGCGCCGACGCCCCGGAAGCTCGACATGGCGATGCCGATGGGCACCGCCATGACGACAGATAGGAGGAAGGCGGCCCACACGCGCAGCGTCGACCAGCCGGCATGCATCAAGAGGCTCTTGTTCAGCACCATGTTCCAGAGCGTCTCAAAAGTGACGCTCGGGGGAGGAAGGAACGTCGTGTTTATCCAGCCCAGCCGCGTGAGAAGCTCCCAGGCGCCGAGGACGACGAGGCTGGACAGGACGCCCGTCGCGATCTCGGCGCGTTTCGAAATCGTTCCGCGGAACGCAAAGAACGGATTGGGACGGCGAGCAGCCCTGGGCGTCGGCCGGCTGGGCGCAGGGACCGCGTTTTCCTCAGGTCCTGGCACTGCCACACCGGTTGTCGACACGTCGCTGGTCACTCGCTCGTCCCGTACTCATGCGGCTCGCGCTATTTCAGATCGGCCTCGCTGATGCCGGCGATGACCGAGCTGTCAAGGTGGTCAGCCGACTTCAGAGTGGTTTCGGCGGCGCCGTTCTCGATGTTGAGGGGCATGACCTCGTCGAAAACCTTGTAGAGGGTGCCTGGCGCGCCGGGCTTGCCGAGGTAGCCGGCAGTCTGCTTGTAGTCGGTGTAAACGAGGCTGCCCTCGATCGAGGCGGCGAACTCCTCGGCCGAAAGGTTGTAGTGGGGTGCCGCAAGCTTCACGAAATCGGCCTTGTTGGTCTTGAAGTACTCGATCGCCTTGAAAAGCGCGATCATGTACTTCTTGTACTTGTCGGGGTTGGCCTTGAGGTCGTCCTGGCGGACGATGATGACGTCGACGATGATGCCTGGAAAGGTCGCCGACGAGATCAGCGCGTGCGGCTTGCGTGTCGGCACCTTGTCGATCGCCTGCGACAGATACGGCTGGTAGGACACGACGGCTGCAATCGAGGTGTCGGTGAACACGGCCACCGTATCGGCGGTCGCGATCTGCTTCACCTCCATGTCTGCGAGCGTGAGCCCATGCTTCTTGAGCTCGAGCTGGAGCAAGAGGCGCCCCGGAATGTTAGGCTCCGAAGCCACCACCTTGCCTTTGAGCTGCTCAACCGACGTAATGTCGCCTGAGGCGATGACACCGTCGCCGCCAAGAGATTCGTCGATGGTGCCGATGATCACGCCCGGGGTCTTGGCGTCGCGCGGCTTGCCTTGGTACTCGCCGACCGTGCGCATATCCATCTCGATGTCGCCGCGGGCCATGGCGGCCATCACGTTGGCCCGCTCGTCCTCGAACTTGATGCTGACGTCGATACCCAGATTCTTGAAGTAGCCGAGCTCCTGGGCGACGAACACGGGCGCATACCCGCTCCACGTCGGACAGAGGATGCGTATCGTGTCGTCGGCGCGGGCGCCGGCTGCGAAAGCCGTGCCCATGGCCAAGGAGGCGGCGAGCCCGAGAGCTGCCCGGCGCCAAGAACCCATTTCCATACCCATCGTCACCGATCCCTGCTGACAAACGACTGAGGGTGAGAGCGTCGGGCAATTTTACATCGAAGCAAATATCGATTATTGGAAGGATACATCGAAAATCGTCGATGCAACTACGCCCCTCCGGGCGAGGAGGATGCCGTGCGCCGGCTCGACAACATCGACATACGCCTGCTCCGCGTGTTCGTGACGCTGGTGGAAGCCGGCAGCTTCGCCGATGCCCAGATCGCGCTCAACCTCTCACAGCCGACACTCAGCACACATTTGGCGGCCCTCGAGCGCAAGCTCGGGGGCGTGCTTTGCGTGCGCGGCCGGCGCGGCTTCCAGCTGACACCTTTCGGGGAGGCGACCTACCACGCCGCCCAACGGCTGTTCGCCGACATCCACACGTTCGAGGAGCGGGTCGGGCAGCACAACGGCCAGCTCTTCGGGCGGCTGCGTATCGGTATCGTCGACGGCATCGTGACCAACCCGGCGCTCGGGCTGCAGCACGTCATCGGCCGGTTCATGGAAAATGCCGAGAACGTGTTCATCGACCTCGAGCTCGCCAACCCGCACGTGCTCGAGCAGGCCATCAGCGACGGGCGGCGCGACGTGGTGATCGGGCCGTTCTCGCAAAAGGCGCCGGGCGTCACCTACGTCGCGCTCCACCGCGAGCCACACGGGCTCTACTGCGGCAAGGGGCACCCCTTGTTCGACGCAAAGGGGACGGTCAGCAAGGAGGCGATCGAGAAGGCGCTGTTCTCGGTCCGCGGCTACCGGCACCTCGACGACCTCTACCGCGCCGATCATCCGCGGGCGTCGGGCCACGTGCTGCAGATGGAGGCGCAGGAGATGCTGATCCTCTCCGGCCGGTTCGTCGGGTTCCTGCCCCGCCATATCGGAGAGACTTGGGCGCGCCAGGACCTGATGCGCGAGCTCAAGCCGCAGACGTACCAGTTCCAGTCGACCCACTTCGCCGCCTACCGCAAAAGCGACGGAGCCCGCCCGCTGGTGCGCAATTTCGTGCACCTCCTCAGCCAGCATGCCGGGCAGACCCGCAAAAGCGTCCCGCGCGAGAGCAGCACCGCGACCTCGCGTGCCTGAGCACTCAGGAGGCCAGGCCGGCAAGGCAGGGAGATGGCTTGTGGCCTCACGGCCGAGAACCGCGTCAACATCGAGAACCCGCCCGACGACGTCGTTAACCGAGCTAGGGCAGGACGCAGGCGATCTGGATGCGATGGTCGGAGCCCACCGCGTCGCACACCGTCTCCTTGAGGGCGGGGTTGCGGAGGATGGCCGCCGAGGAAATCTTGAGACCATGATCGCGCGCCACCCGGCCAAGCAGCGCTGCCTGGCACTCCAGGGTGGGGACCCGGTCGCCGTTGTGCTTCACCTGGTAGCCCTCCACCGTGCAGCCGCGCCCGGAGGCGTGGCCTGTCGCGGGCGCGACGAGCACGAGGGCGAGCACGACAAGCGCGACTTTCGACGTCGACATCAATACAGCCTTTCCCGATGGCTTCCAGAGGGAGCTCCCGTGCAGAAGCGCGCCCTCTAGCAGCCACCATGCTACGTTACGCTATGAGGCGCTAAGGCTTAGCATAGCCACAGCTCCGGAAAAAAGCTGTGCCCAGCGCCGACGCCTTGAGCGGCGTCCCTCATCACGCCGCGAGCACGGATTGTGAGGTCAACCGCAGCTCCTCGGCCTGCGCTCCGAGCTTCTTTGCCGAAGCGAGCATTTGCGCCGCCGCGGCTCCCGTGGCCGACGCGGAGGTGCGGAGCCCGTCCGAGTTCTCGGCCACGTTGGACGTGCCCTGGGCGGCCTCCTGCACGTTGCGGGCTATCTCGAGCGTTGCCGACCCCTGCTGCTTGGTGGCCGCCGAGATGGTGATTGCGATCTCGTCTATAGACTTGATGATCTCGCTGATAGCGCCAATCGAGCTCACCGCTTCGGCTGTCGAGCCCTGAATACCGTTGATGTGAGAGCCGATCTCGGCCGTGGCCTTCGCAGTCTGGTTGGCGAGCGACTTTACCTCCTGCGCCACAACGGCGAAGCCCTTGCCAGCCTCACCGGCGCGTGCCGCCTCGATGGTGGCATTGAGCGCCAAGAGATTGGTCTGACGCGCGATGTTGCTGATGAGATCGACCACGTCGCCGATCTTCTGCGAGGCAAGAGACAGCTCGCGCACCTTGGTCGACGTCAGGTCGGCCGTCCGCACGGCGCGTCCGGCGATCTCGGTCGAGCTTCCCACCTGGCGCTGGATCTCGGAGACCGAGGCCGAAAGCTGATCCGCTGCCGCAGCAACGGTGCGGACGTTTGCTGAGGCTTCCTCGGCAGCTGCGGCAACGGCTGTCGTCTGATCGGAGGTCGACTTAGCCGTGTTGGTCATCGTCTCGGCGGCGGTCTCCAGCTCCTTTGCGGTGGTCGCCACCGAGCTCGCCATCGACGCCACCGTGCCGGCGAGCTTGTTCAGATCCCGCCGCCCCGCGTCGAGATAGACGCTAATCGCAAGATCCATGTCCAGCATTGCCGCTTTGAGCACAGCCAGCTGCAGTGCACCCCGGCGGTCATTGGCCGGAGCTGCCAGCTTGGCGTTTCCGCTGAAGACGCCCGTGTTGGATCGGCTCTCCGCCGGCAGGCGATGCGCAATGGCGCCCATCAGCCCCGCGACCAGCGCATTGTAGCCGCCGATGTACCAGCGCGGGTCGAGGCCGATCCTGTGATGCGTCTCGCCGATGCGTTGGATGGAGGCCTCGTAGCGGTCGTCGAACCGTCCTTCGAGGATCGTCTCCCAGTGCCGGATCTGCGCTGACTTGGCGCCCTGCATGTGATCACGGCTGCGAAAGAAAGCTGCCGTCTCCGGGAACTTGCCAAGGTGGACGTAGAAGGTGTCGAGAATCGCCGGAAGCTCGCCAAGGATGAACGAGCTGTGCTCGCGCAGGAGCCCTTTGGTTGTCTCGTCAATCTGATTGAATGCCAGACGGTGCGACAGCGTCGCGTTGGAAGCCATAATGAAACCCCTGTGAAATTCGGCAAGACGAAAGCGGGCAGAGCCAATATTACTTGCAGGACTGCTGGCGGCAGAATTGGTGGCCGCAGGACGTTCAATTTGCTCGTGATATCATGAGTCGCCCGACCAAACATAGATTCAATTCGTGGTCCGAGCATCCCGAGCCCCCGCCGAGAAGGATCGCCTCATGCCCCCCGATAGGGGCGGACGGAACCTGCTGGGGCCGTTCGGGTTTCCGAGAACTGGGAGCACGTTTTGCTTCCGGCCATCACCGGAGCATCCTCATGGCTCGCAAATACTCTCCTTCCGCATCGAAAGACGTGCGACAGGCGATGCACGAGCGCAAGCGCGGCAAGCTCAAAAGCGGGAAGACCGTGAAAAGCCGAAAGCAAGCGATCGCCATCGGTCTGTCGGAGGCCCGGCGCAAGGGAAAGAAGGTGCCGAAGAGGAAATCGGGCTGAGCGGCACTCCGGACGATTTGGAGTTTGCCGCGTTTCCCTACGCGCGATCCCCGCGCCGATCCGCCTCGCGGCGCCGCCGGGCGAATTCCTTCTCGAGCTGCTTCAGCTCGTCGGCCGAGCAGTGCTCGAGATCGATCAGCCGATTGCGAGCTTGCTTGGTGCTATGGATCAACTCGTCGAGCTTGAGCTGGAGGGCCTTCCCTTCCTTGTTCTGCGTATGCTGAATAAGGAAGACGGCGAGGAAGGTCAGCACCGTCGTGGCCGTGTTGACCACGAGCTGCCACGTGTCGGAGTAATGGAAGAAGGGGCCGGATACGGCCCAAAATATGATCGCAGCAGTGGACAGGACAAAGGCGCTGGCGGACCCCAAAAGCTCTGCTGCCCAGCTGGCCAAACGCGAGAACCATTGCTCCGCCATACCCAGCCATGACTGGCCATCGGCATCCTGCGTCTCTTGGGTCACGGCCTGCGCCATGGGGACCGTCCTCGCTCCAAGCTCATTTCGGCACACGGGCCCTGTCCAATCATGACGGGGCCCACTGCGGAAAACTCGCGACGAGCGCGTTTCGTTCCCCTCTGGCTCAACCGCCCGCGGTCGCTGCGACGTTCGTGCGGGCCGTGCCGAACAAGCGGTCCTTTTTGGCGATTAGGTCGGAAACAGCCTCCGGGCTCGCCTGCTCGTCCGGCAGCGTCAGCATGGTCGCGACGAACTCGCGGGATGCGCGTGCGAAGGGCGATTGGTCGTCGATATTGAGGTCCGCAAACGTGCGGTCGAGAATGACCTCGAGCCTCTTCAGTGCGGCGTTGTCGAAATGACGTCGGGATGAGAGGTGCTGCATTGGGGGGCCTCCACGACACGACAATTAGCGCTCGTATTAACGCTCGCCCAGGTCCCCCCGACCCATCGCGCGAGCACATCCCATCATCGCATCGATGCTCGGGCGCGTAAACCGCATTCTCTTCTCAATTACGCATATTTATAGAAGGAAGTCGTCACATCCCGAGGCGTGAGACGCACGGCGCCGTCACGGATACGTCTCTTGAGCAGGTGAGCCCGATGTCCGCACGGCCCTACGACGCCGACATCTATGCTTTCGACCGGCCTCCGTCAAACTACTGGGCGGACACGGTGGGAGAATACGCCACGCCTGCCGGCCGGGCTCTGGACGCCGACATCACCGTCGACGTTGCGATCATCGGCGGCGGGTTTGCCGGTCTTGCGGCCGCACATCGCCTTGTAACGCGGTATGGTCTGCGCGTGTCCGTGCTCGAAGCGGGCGCGTGCATCGGCTGGGGCGCCTCCGGCGCCAACGCGGGTTTCGTCTCCATGGGCGGCAGCAAGCTCGAGATCGCCGAGATGGTTCGCCGCGTGGGAGAGGCCGAGACCCGTCGCTACTGGGCGACCCAGGTGCAGGCGGTCGAGGACGTGCGTGCGTTCATCGCGGAGCATGCGCTGGAGTGCGAGCCCGTGGGCGATGGAAATCTCTGCGTTGCCCATCACCCGTCACTCATGCCGGCGCTTGCCGCGGAGGCCGAAACCCTCACGAAGCGGTTCGGCGTCTCGACCGAGCTCATCCCCGCCGAGCGCTTCCGGCGAGAGATCCATGACGGGCCGGAAACCTACGGGGCGTTACGCATCAAGCCTGGGCTGGGCATGCATCCGCTGCGCCTCGTGCGGGCGGCGGCTCGTGCTGCTGCGTCGGGCGGGGCAGAAATCTTCATTCGAGCCGAGGTGGTCGGCTGGTCCCGCGAGGGAAGCCGTCATCGCCTGCAAACAGAGGCCGGCCCCCTCGTCACGGCCAAGCGCATCGTCATCGCCACCAACGGCTATACGCCGAACGGACTCGCCCGAAGCGTCGCCTTCCGCAGCCTGCCGGCAATCTCGAGCATCATCGTCACGCAGGCCTACGGCGACGCCGAGCTCGACGCGCGCGGCTTTCTGACGGAAACCCCGATCTACAATTCCCGCAATCTCCTCTCCTACTATCGCCGCCTCCCGGGAGGACGGATCCTCTTCGGCGAGCGCGGCGATACAGAAGGCACGGCGGCGGCGCGCATGCTGAAATCTCAACAGACGCTTGCAACCCTCGTGCGCACGCTGTCAGCTTTTCCAGATGCAAGAATCGCCTACGCTTGGCGCGGTCTCGTGTGCCTGACGGCGCGGCGCACGCTCGCGGTCGGCCTAGTGCCTGCTGACCCGAGCGTGGCGTTTGCGTTCGGATGCCACGGATCCGGCACGGCCACTCTGCCCTGGGCCGGCCGGCTCGCCGCCGATCTTGTGGCGGGAGCAGCGGGCGAAAAGGACATCCCGGCCGTCTTCCGTGGGCTGCCGCCGAGGTTGCCGCCATCCTCTGCTGCGCTGCGGTGGGGCTTGAGGGCGGCGTACGGCTACTATCGGGTGCGAGATGCCCTCCACATCTGAGCGCCGACGTCGCGCGATCTGCTAGCCGGGCGAGGCGCTGCTCCCAGGCTCAGCCGCAGAGATTCAGGCAATAAGAGACAATTCACCGCGCGGCGCCGCGGGACTCGCCCGTGCGGAACCTTTATGGGAATTAGGCGTCCTGCTCCTGTGACCCTGGGCCGGGATCAGCTATCAGTGAGCCATGACAGGCCCGAGCGTGGAACGTGCGGCGTGCGAATGCTTCTCCATCGTGGCGGTGGCCTTTGCCTTTACGCCCTCATGATCGCGGCCTGCGGCTGGCTCGTCGGCACGCTCGGAGCGCACGTCGTGGCTGACGCCGCGACGCTCGCGCTGTCGACCACCCCAGCCACACAAGCCGACCAGCCAAAGCTGTCGCTCGTTGAAAAGCGCAAGGCCGCGATGGCGAGCGCCCACCCCCGGCGCGGGCGGTGGGCCCGCACGGTGGTGGCCCTCAAGCCTCCGGCCGGAAGGGCCGGCACGCTCGCCCTTGCCATCGATGTCGCCGAGGCGAGCGACCTGCTCCCGCCGCCACCAGGTGTTACCGTTCCGCCACTCGCCCTCGCAGATCCCCTCGCCCTCAGTGCGATGGCTGACATTCGACACAATCAAAAGCGCATAAAGTCGGCTCAATTGCGCAGCTCGACCCCATCGCGGAAGCGGCGGCCGTCGGCTGCGGACGAGTTCAACCGCCGCTTCGGCGTGCTGGTCGCAGGGCCTCAGTTGGCCGATGCTCGCTACTAGTTCCCTTGCGACGGGACCATGCAGAGGGAGGGGTCGACGTGCTTCGCTGCACCCATGCCACCGTGCTCCTGCTGGGCGCGCTCGCGTTCACCGGCACCGTGCTCGACACGGCGTCGGCCACCGACATCGCGGAACGGCGCCGCGCCGTGAAGGAAGGGCGCCTCAAGCTGCCTTTGCCCGGCACGCCCGACACCGAGAAGCTCCTCACCCGTCTGTGGCAGGCGGGCACGCCGCTCGGCACGCCGCTCTTCATCCGCATCTTCAAAGCCGAATCCGACCTCGAGGTGTGGATCGATAAGGGCGGCCGATACGAGCTGTTCGCCAGCTATCCCATCTGCTTCTTTTCCGGCGGACTCGGTCCCAAGATGCGCGAGGGCGACCGGCAGACTCCAGAAGGCTTCTACACCGTCTCCTCGGATCAGCTACATTTCGGAGATCGCATCAAACGCTCGCTCGACCTCGGCTTCCCCAATGCCTTCGACGACATCAACGGGCGCAGCGGGTCGGCCATCCTGATCCACGGCGGCTGCGATTCGATCGGCTGCTTTGCCGTGACCAACCCCGTGAACTCGGAGCTCTACGACCTGGTCTCGTCAGCGATCCGAAGCGGCGAATCGCACGTGCCGGTTCAGGTGTTTCCGTTCCGCATGACGGATGCCAACATGGAGAGCCATGCCACGGACCGAAGCAAGGCCTTCTGGGACGACCTCAAGGTCGGCTACGACTCTTTCGAGCGCACTCGCGTGCCGCCGAAAGTGTCGGTGTGTGGAAAGAGATACCGGGTCGAGGACGGCGTCGTTCAGGAGGCCCGTACGCCCGGGCCGGTGGCGCTCTGCCAGTCGGACGCGGTCGCCAAAGTCTTCTCCGACAGCGCCAAGCGCGTCGCGTCCGCGGTGGCCAAGGTCGACAATCCGAAGCCCGCGCGGGTCGCGAGCTACGTGAAGCGCTCCCGCTTCAAGAGGTCAGCCGGCCGGGGCTGCACGGCGGCGCGCCCGAGCTGCCGCCGCTGGGCCGCGCTCCACAGCGGCCGGCGCAAGGCCGTGCGCTAGGCGTTGCCCGAGCAATCATGTGCCCGGGTGAAGAAAGACGTGGGACCGGCGCAATGCCGTGGAACATTCACACCTGGCCCGCGCTTCATCCGACATCGTCGTTTTGGCGACGGGCCTTCATCCCCATATTGATCGCCAAAACGGCTCGATCGGAGAAGCATGCATGAGCACACCGTCTGCAAGGAATTCCGGGCAGTTCTCCATCGGCGGGGATCTACCGGTGAACCGGCTCGGCTTCGGCGCCATGCGCGTCACGGGTGACGGCGTCTGGGGCGAGCCCGCGGACAAGGCCGAGGCACTGCGCACGTTGCGGCGACTGCCCGAGCTCGGCGTCGACTTCATCGATACGGCGGACAGCTACGGCCCGGAGATCAGCGAGCGGCTAATCCACGAGGCTCTGCATCCCTACAAAGGGCTCGTGATCGCGACCAAAGGCGGACTGCTCCGTCCTCAACCGGGCCAGTGGGTGCCTCTCGGCAAGCCCGAGTACCTGCGCCAGCAGGTCAACATCAGCTTGCGCCGCCTCGGCGTCGAGCGCATCGACCTCTGGCAGCTGCACCGCATCGATCCCGCAACGCCGCGCGACGAGCAGTTCCGCGTCATCGCGGCCATGCAGAAGGAGGGTCTTATCCGCCACGTCGGCCTCAGCCAAGTCAGCGTCGACGACATCAAGGCGGCAGAGAAGCACTTCCGAGTAGCTTCGGTGCAGAACCTCTACAATCTGGCGGACCGCAGCAGCGAGGACGTGCTCGACTTCTGCGAGCAGAAGAGCATCGGGTTCATTCCCTGGTTCCCGCTGGCCTCGGGCTCTCTCGCCCGGCCCGGCTCCGTGCTCGGCGGCATCGCACAGAGGCACGGGGCAACGGCGAGCCAGATCGCCCTCGCCTGGCTGCTTCGGCGGAACCCGGTGATGCTGCCCATCCCGGGCACCGGCAAGGTGAAGCATCTCGAGGAGAATGTTGCAGCGGCCGCGGTCTCTCTCAGTGACGCCGATTTCGCGGAGCTGAGCAAGCTCGGCAAGTCGCGCGCCGCAGAATAGTTTCATCAGAGACAGGGAGCCGCCTGCAGCCCGATACGGCTTCCACCAATTGGAGGAACGCGCAATGAGCAGCATCTTGGAAGGATCCATGGTTTTCCTTGCAGAAGGCAAGGAAGGGATCGGAGCCGTGCGCGAGGTCGCCGGTGACACGATCATCGTCTATGTCGAGGACGCAGGCGAGTTCGAAGTACCGCTGTCGGCAGTGCGCGCCGTGCACGATCAGAAGGTGATGCTCGACCCCGCGCGCGTCGATCCGCGCCTGCTCGCGGCCGTGCGTCATGCTCACGACCGCGAGGATCCGAATCTCGTCGGTTAGCCTTCGGAGGCTCCGAGCTTCCGCTCAACCTCACGCGCCAGCTCGTCGACGAGCGCGGGGTCGATGCGGGGTGGCCTGCGGCCAGCGGGCCGCTCGGGCTCGGTTGCTGTCGGCTCGCCCACACTTACCGGATCGCTCGCCGGAAATGTGCCCACAAGCGCCTCATCGAGCTGCCGTGCCAGCTCTTCGCGGGGAAGACGCTCTTTCGTCTTATCGATGTCGTTGGACATTTTCTGCGTCATGGGCCTCTCCTGCAATCATAGCAACGATGGGAAAGGCGCTGGCGCGCAGAGAGCTCAAACTTCCCCACTGCTCTAATTCCCGAGGCACGTATCGGTTCCGAACGGGCTGCGGCTTCAGACTTTCGGCGGCAGCAGCACGGCCGCGCCGGTGAGGGCTCCGCTACGCAAACGGTCGAGCGCCGCATTGGCGTCCGCAAGCGGGAACGGGTCGACGGTGACCTCGATCGGAACGCGGGCGGCCAGCGCCATGAACTCAACGCCATCGCGGCGTGTGAGATTGGCGACCGAGCGGACGACGCGCTCGCCCCACAGGATCTCGTAGGGCATGGATGGCACGGGGCTCATGTGAATGCCGCCCAGCACCACCGTGCCGCCCTTGGCCGTCGCCTCGAGCGCGGCCGGCACGAGGCTGCCCACGGGCGCGAAGATGATGGCGGCGTCGAGCCTCGAGGGCGGTTTCTCGTCGGAGCCGCCCACCCATGTGCACCTGAGCCCGCGCGCGAACTCCTGTGCGGCGCGATCTCCGGGGCGCGTGAACGCATAGAGCTGGCGTTGCTCGGCCAGCGCAACCTGAGCGATGATGTGGGCCGCGGCGCCGAAGCCGTAGATGCCGAGGCGCTCGGCCGGGCCAGCGGCCTTGAGGCACCTGTAGCCGATCAGCCCGGCACAGAGCAGCGGCGCGGCGTGGATATCGTCGTAGGCGTTGGGCAGGGGGAAGCAGTAGTCCGCGTCCGCCACGGCGTGGGTGGCATAGCCGCCGTCGATCGTGTAGCCGGTGAAGCCCGGCTCGTCGCAGAGGTTCTCGCGCTCCGAGCGGCAATAGGGGCAGTGGCCGCAGGTGTGGCCGAGCCAGGGGATGCCGACGCGCTGGCCTATTGCGACGGACGCCACGCTTTCACCCAAAGCGATGACGCGGCCGACCACCTCGTGTCCAGGCACGAGGGGCAGCTTGGGGCTTGGCAGGTCGCCGTCGACGACGTGGAGGTCGGTGCGGCAGACGGCGCAGGCGGCGACCTCGATCAGCACCTGCCCGCGGCCTGGGCGCGGCGTCGCGCGCTCGCGCATCACGAGGGGCCGGCCCACAGCCTCGAGGGTCATCGCGTGCATCGGGTGCGCTCCTAACGCCCTCGTTTCAAATCGATACTCGACCCGAGCTTCCCACGACTAGATCGAAATCAAAACCGCCCGTCCCGGAAGCACCGCTATAGTCGTGGACCGCGGATACCCGGCGCGCGATGCTCCCGGCTCGCGGATTGGGAGACGCCTGATGACTGACGCCACGGAGCCCGGCCCGGGCTATTTCGCCCGCCGGCTCGAGACCGCCCTTCTCAATCCGATCCGCGCCTTCCGGATCCGCTATCTGCCGCTGCTAATGGTCTATTTCGCCTATGGCGCGCTCGGGCTGATCGGCGTGGCCGAGAGCTTCTGGGTTAAATCCGCGCTGACGCTGAGCCCGGCCGAGCTCGCCGAGCTCAGTGTCTGGCTGACGCTGCCCTGGACCATCAAGATGGTTTTCGGCGAGCTGGTCGACGCGGTGCCCGTGCTCGGCTCGCAGCGGCGCGGCTATGTGTTCATCGGCGGCGCCCTGGTGGCGGCTGGACTGATCACGCTCGCGGGTGCGGCCGGCGGCTGGCTCGGCTTCCTCGAGCCGCCGAACCTCTATCGCCTGGGCTCGTTCCTTTCTGTGGTCGGCGTGGTGCTGCAGGACGTGGCGGCCGACGCCATGAGCACGGAGGTGGTCGCTCGCGAGAACCCGGATGGCACACCGCGAGAGGCGGCCGATGTCAACCGCGACCTCGGCATGGTGCAGGTGCTCGGACGGCTCGCGCTCGGGTTCGGGGCCGTGCTCGTCGCCGGCCTCGCCGGGCTGCTCGCGAGCGTTCTCTCCTACGAGACCGTCTTCCTGATCGGGCTTGTGGTTCCGCTGATCTCGGTATCAGGCGCGGCGCTGATCGAGATCACGCCGGCCGAGAGCCGGCCCGTGGACTGGCGCATCCTCGGCGGCGGGCTCGCGTTCGGGTGCTTCGTCGTTGTCCTCGCCGTTACGCGGGTGCCCTACAGTCAGGAGGTCGTGTTCCTGGTCTCGATGGCCGTGGTCTCGGCGATGCTGTGGCATATCGTGGGCGACCTCGATCCCAGCACGCGCCAGACCGTCTTTTTCGCGGCGGTCATCATCTTCGTGTTCCGAGCGACGCCGAGCGTCGGGCAGGGCTACACCTGGTTCACGATCGACGCGCTCGGGTTCGACGAGGCCTTCCAGGGCACGCTGAACCAGATCGGCACCGTGCTGGCGCTGGCCGGCACCTGGCTCTTCTCGGACGCGATCACCCGCCGCTCGGTTCCCGTCGTCCTCTTCTGGCTGACACTGGTCGCGACCGTCGTCTCGCTGCCGAGCCTCGCGCTGACGCTCGGCATCAGCGATTGGACTGAGCGCGTCTTCGGCTTCGGCGCACGCACCATCGCGGTGATCGACACCGCGGCCTCCTCGCCCTTCCTTCAGCTCAGCATGATCCCACTGCTCACGCTGATCGCCGTGTTCGCTCCAGCAAAGCGGCGGGCGACGTGGTTTGCGCTCATGAGCTCGCTCATGAACCTCGCGCTCGTCGCCGCCGCGCTGCAGACGAAATATCTGAACGTACTCTTCCCGGTGGACCGGGGCGCCTACGGCAACCTGCCGCTCATCCTCGCGCTTGCGCTCGCCATCGGGCTCGTGGCGCCCCTCGTTGCGATCTTCCTCTTCGGAAGCCGCATCAAAGACGCCGAGACGCAAAAATCTTCGCCCTGACGTTGCGATGGCTGCGTGCGCGCGACGGGATCACGGTCCATTTCGCAAGAGCGCGCGCGGCCAGTCGTGATAGATTTCTCATGCCTCAATCTCACAGGATCAGCACGATGTCCTCCAAACCGCCTGTACCGCCCTTCAGCCTCGAGACAGCCATCCTCAAGGTCCGCATGGCCGAGGACGCCTGGAACAGTCGCGATCCCGCCCGCGTGGCGCTCGCCTACACGGCCGACAGCGAATGGCGCAATCGGGCGGAGTTTCCGAGGGGACGCGAGGAGATCGTCGCCTTCCTCATGCGCAAGTGGGCGCGCGAGCTGGACTACCGGCTCATCAAGGAGATTTGGGCCTTCACCGGCAACCGCATCGCCGTGCGCTTCGCCTACGAATGGCGCGACGACAGCGGCAACTGGTTCCGCTCCTACGGCAACGAGAACTGGGAGTTCGACGGCGACGGCCTCATGCAGCGCCGCTACGCCAGCATCAACGACAAGCCGATCGGCGAGAGCGAGCGCAAGTACCATTGGCCGCTCGGACCCAGACCGGCAGAACATCCCGGGCTGTCGGCCTTGGGACTCTAGTTGCTTCATGACCTTGCGGTCGGCGTCGCAGGCCGTCGCCGCAGCATGTTCCACGCTGCGCCCATCATCACGAATGGCAGGACCCACGACAGAACAGCCGCCTGCCTGAGCTCGCGGCGCCACCCTCTCATATAGCGCTCGACCTCTATCGCACCTTCGGCATTCGACTGGCTGTAGAGTGCCGCGAGCTGGGCGGCCTTTGGAGGCGGATAGCCGGCGCGAGCGTAGGCCAACTCAGCCGAGGCCGCCCATTCCGACGGGCGCGATCCCTTGACCTCGAAGGCGGCATTGTAGTCGGCATCGAGCGCGAACATTCGCTCGCCTACCGACGTAGCGGCGACCACGTGCCCGCCGAGCGGCACGATGAGCGCCGGGAGCCCGATCTCGTCAAGATAGTCCGCCAGTGCCAGGGAAGCCTGGCTGCAATATCCAACGCCTTTACCCAGGCTCGCCCGGTAGTCCCGTCGTTCGATCCGAGCGAGATCGACATCTGCCCATCCGGCCCTCACCAGGAGTGCTTCGACGTGCTGGCGCAGTGCGAGCCACCAGTTCTCGTGCAGGCCATGGAAGACTTGGGCGTCGACCTCATTGGCGGCCGGCCAATAGTGCCGGAGCCGGCGGGCAAACACCTCGGTGATCTCGGCGAGCCGGCGCTCGAGTGGCGCGGTGCCCACAGCCGCAAGCCTCGCCAGGCTCTCGTGATAGCTCACACCGCTCAGGCCGTTCTTGTGAATCTCGCCGGCGATGACGCGCGGATGCTCAGCCGGTCCGGCCACCAATCCCCACACGTTGAGCAGCGTGAGCCCGATGCCCGAAATCATCAGGGCCCGCGCGAGAGAGACCCGCACGCTCACCCCGAAACTCCTTCCCCGTAGTCCAGCTAAGACCCTAGCTTCCGCGATACCGGTCATCAAGGCCAGCGGGCGTTTCTTTACCGCAGCGGCCGGTCGGCATAGGAATCCGACGGAACGAGACTATATCGTTGCCGTGAAGACGCGGGCGGACGAGCACCGACCCTGGTCGCCGGAGGGGCAAATACCTATGGATCGCTGGGCGGAGGAAGCCGTTGCCCGCAATTTTCCCGTGGCTCGTCTCCTGTCGCGCTCCCACGCAGTCATCGGCATCGCCTATGTCCTGGGCTACGGACTGCTCGACTGGCTGAGCACCGTGCACCCCGTCACGGCGGTTGGAATCACCCCTTGGAACCCGCCGACGGGGCTGAGCTTCGCGCTCATCCTGCTTCTCGGCCGCGAATACATTCCCTGGCTGTTCATCGCGCCTTTCGTGGGCAACGCCATCGTGCTGGGGCTGCCGATGCCGCTCGAGGCACACATCCTCGGCGCGCTCATCGTGGGGGCGGGCTATGCGGTCGCCACGAGCTTCCTCGTGATGCCGCGCCTCGAGTTCGACCGCACTCTCTCGTCGAAGCGGTCGCTGCTGATCCTCATGGCGGTCGCGGCCATCAGCGCCGCCGTGGTCTCGATCGGCTACGTGGGTCTCCTGCAGGGGTTCGGATTGATCGGCGCCGACGAGGCGGCCGTCGAGATCCTGCGCGCTTGGATCGGGGACATGATCGGCGTGATGGTGTTGACGCCGTTTCTCCTCATGATTCTCACGCGCCGACGCCTGCTGGTGCCCTCGTTCGAGCTCGCTGCGCTGCTCGTCTTTCTCGCGCTGACGCTCGCGGCCGTGTTTGGCCTCTCGGATACCTTTCGCTTCAAGCAGTTCTATCTCTTCTTCCTCCCGGTGATCTGGACGGCGATGCGCTTCGGTCTCGAGGGCGTCACCGCCGGCCTCGTCATCACGCAGCTCGGGCTCATGGCGGCGCTACAATATACCGGGGTCGACGCGAACGACGTCACGGCCTACCAGGCGCTCATGATCGTGCTGGCGATGACCGGCCTCACGATCGGCGCCGTCGTCAACGAGCAGGCTCGGACGCAGGCGCAGCTCAGGCAGAACCAGGAGGCGCTCGAGCGGGCGGCGCGGCTCGATACCATGGGCGCGTTCGCTGCTGCGCTGGCGCACGAGATCAACCAGCCGCTTACGGCGATCGCCAACTATGCGCGGCTCGCCAAGATCTCGGTCGAGAAGCAGCCGCCCGACATCGAGGCCGCGCGGCAGGCGGCGCAACACGCGGTGGCGCAGGTGGACAGGGCCGCCGAGGTCGTGCGCCGACTGCGCGACTTCATCCGCCTTGGCCGCAACGAGATGACCTTGCAATCCGTTTCGGAGCTGATCCGGGAGGCGGCAGCGCATTGCCGTTACGACTTCGCGTCCGCCAACATCGAGCTCGAGATGAAAATCGCCCGCACTATCCCAAACGTGATCTGCGACGGGTTGCAGATCCAGCAGGTTCTAATCAATCTGATCCGCAATGCCGCTGAATCCATCGCGGACAGCGGCCGCCCGAACGGCAGGATCGCCGTGGAAGCCGATGTCACGGAAAATCGCCGCGTTGTCATCGCTGTGCGCGACAACGGGCCGGGTTTCGACCCTGACGTTCTCGACCGCGCGCTCTCTCCGTTCACGACGACGAAGGTCGAGGGCTTGGGACTTGGTCTTGCCCTCGCGCGCTCTACGGCTGAAACTCACGGCGGGCAGCTCGCCGTGGAGAGCACGCACAGCGGAGCTATCGTTTCCTTCACTCTCCCCATCGCCAACAACACCTAGGATACCGACGTGACCGTAGCCCTGATCGACGACGATTCCGCCGTTCTGCATTCGATGCGGCTTCTCATCGAGAGCCGCGACATGCCGGTCGCCTGCTATGAATCCGCCGAGGCCTTTCTCGAGGACCTGTCGGCACGGAAGCCGTCTTGCGTCGTCGCCGATGTGCGCATGCCGGGGATGACGGGGCTCGAGCTTCAGCGCGAGCTCAAGGCGCGCAAGAGCGAAGCCCCTCTCATCCTCATCAGCGGCCATGCCGACGTGTCGATGGCCGTCTCCGCGCTGAAAGAAGGTGCATTCGACTTCTTCGAGAAGCCCTACGACGGCGAGCGGCTCGCGGCCAGCGTGTGCGACGCCGTGAAGATGGGCCGGCGCCAGAGCTCCGAGCACACCGAGAAGATCGACATCGAGGAGCGCATCAACGCGCTCTCTCCGCGCCAGCGCGAGGTGCTCGAATACGTCGCGGCCGGGCTTTCCAACAAGCAGATCGCAGCCAAGCTCTCGATCAGTCCGCGCACGGTCGAGACCTATCGGGCCTGGGTGATGGAGCGCATCGGCGCGACCAACGTGGCCGACCTCGTCCGCAAGGTGAGCTCGGTGCTGCCGACCGGGCAGAAATAGCGCTGACAGTCGCGTGCTGGGAGCAGGGCGTCGGCCCCGCTCCCAGCTTTACATTGCCTACTCGGCCGCGCCGAGCAGATCCCTCGTCTGTCGCTCGAACAGGCGCCGGTAGAGCCCGCCCGGGCGGTGCATGAGGGCCGCGTGCGCACCGTCCTCGACAATTCGACCCTTGTCGAACACGAGGATGCGATCGAGCGCCTGCACGGTCGACAGCCGGTGGGCGATGACGATCGCCGTGCGCCCATGCATCAGCCGCCCGACCGCCGCCTGGATCAGCGCCTCCGATTCCGAATCGAGGCTCGACGTGGCCTCGTCCAAAATGAGGATCGGCGCATCGGCCAGGAAGGCCCGCGCGATGGCGATGCGCTGACGCTCGCCACCCGACAGCTTCACGCCCCGCTCGCCGACGAGCGTCTGATAGCCCTTCGGCAGGCGGGCGATGAAGTCATGCGCGTTGGCGAGCCTCGCCGCCCGCTCGATCTCCTCCGTCGACGCTCCCGGCCGCCCGTAGCTGATGTTCTCAGCCAGCGAGCGGTGGAACAGGATCGGCTCCTGCGGGACGATGGCAATCCGCGAGCGCAAAGACTGCTGCGCCGCTGCCGCCACGTCCTGTCCATCGACCAGGATACGGCCACCGGTGACGTCGTAGAGCCGCTGCACAAGCTTGACGAACGTGGTCTTGCCCGAGCCCGAGTGCCCGACGAGGCCGACGCGCTCGCTGCCGCGGATCGTGACCGACAGGTCGCGATAGAGCGGCGTCTCGTGGTCGCCGTAATGGAAGGACACGTTGTCGAAGCGCACCTCGCCGGCGGTGATCTGCATTGGCACTGCACCGGGGCGATCCTCGATCCCCGTCGGCGTCGCGTGCAACTCGACCAGCTCGTCCATCTCGTTCACGGCGCGCTGCAGGTTGTGGACGTACATGCCGACGTCCCGCAGGTATCCGTGCACGACGAAGTAGGTGGTGAGAACGTAGGTGACGTCGCCCGGCGTCGCCCGTCCCGTCCACCATAGCCAGATGCCGGCCGCTGCGATCGCCGAGCGGACGACGAGCAGCACCACGTGCTGGCCGGCGCCGGCGAGGGTATGACGCAGCCAGGTGCGCTCGGTGCGCCGCTTCCACTTGGCCATGACGCGGGCGAGCCGCGCATCCTCTCGCGCCTCGGCGCCGAATGCCTTGACCACGGCGTTGCAGGAGAGCGCGTCGGCGAGCGTGCCGCCGATGCGCGTGTCCCATGCGTTCGAGAGCCTGGCGGCCGGCGCAATGTAGGCCGCGGCTAAGCCGACGGTCATGGCAACATAGGCCGCCGCGCCGAGAGCGACGATGGCGCCCATCAGCGGCCACTGCATGGCGAGCAGCACCGTCGTGCTGGCGAGCACGAAGGCCGACGGCAGCAGCGACAGGAGCAGCGTGTCGTTCAGCATGTCCACCGCCCACATGCCGCGCGTGACCTTGCGCACCACGGAGCCCGCGAAGCTGTTCGCATGCCAATCGGTCGAGAACCGCTGCACGCGCGAGAACGTCTCCGCGGCGATGCCGGTCATCATAGCGAGGGAGAGCGGGATGATGCCCAGGAAAGCGAATTGCCGCAGCACCACCATGCCGACGCCGAGCGCAACCATAGCGGCCAGCGCCTCGAGCGCGCGCGCAAGCGCGATCTCGCGGTCGCCGGTCAGCAGCAGTGCGTCGACCAGTCGGCCCGAAAAGAGCGGGATGAACACATCGGCCAGGGTGGCCAGCACCATGGCGATCGCTACGCGCGCCACCATGCCCGGCTGCCGCCGCCAGTGCTCTGCGATGTAGGCGAACACGGCCAACATGGCCGCTCGTCCGCCGGAGCGGGGAGACATTGTCATTGTCATTTCTCGGCGCCACGGAGCGCCTACTCCAAGATGAACGATGCGCCGACGCGCGGCGTCAGCGGGAAAGCTTAAAAAGGGAAGTTGCCTCAGCGGGCCTGGGTGGTCAGGCGGTGACCAGGGGGACGACGCGCGATGGCGCGGTTCCGACCGGGCGAAGACGCAAGCCGGCAAATGTCATGCAGTCCTCCCCGGTTGAGCTCATGGCGGGCCTATCGGAGCGGATGCCCCAGGCCCGCAGGGTCACGAGTTGGTTCTGTTAGCCCCCGAGTATGACGTCGTGATGGCATATCACGAGGGAATGGCGCCGGCCGCTCCTGCCTCGGCGGTGCCGATGCGGCTCGCAACGCGCCCGTTTTGCCGATAGCTTGCTCTCCCGATGAACGCTCCACCTCCCCTGCAGATCGACTTCTGGTTCGATTTCGGCTCGACCTACTCCTATCCCGCCTCGCAGCGCATCCAGGCGCTGGCGCGCGCCGCCGGCGTCGCCGTGCGCTTCCGACCATTCTTGCTCGGGGTCATCTTCAAGGCCCAGGGCTGGGACACGTCGCCGTTCAACATCTATCCAGCAAAAGGCCGCTACATGTGGCGCGATCTCGCGCGGCTCGCCGACGATCTCGGGATCGGGCTCGTGCGCCCCGACCCGTTCCCGCAGAACGGCCTGCTCGCCGCGCGCGTCGCGTCCGCCATCGGCGACGTGCCCTGGCACGGGGATTACTGTGTCCGCATTTTCGCCGAGGAGTTTGCGAAGGGCCGGCAGATTTCGGATCCGTCCATCATCGCGGACGTGCTCATGGACCTCGGCGCAGACGCACCATCTCTCCTTGCCCTAGCCGGCACCCCCGATGTGAAGGACCGCTTGCGTCAGGAGACCGAAGAGGCCATGCGGCTCGGCCTGTTCGGCGCGCCATCGTTCATCACACCCGACGGCGAGCTCTTCTGGGGCAACGACCGGCTCGAGGCCGCGCTCGCATGGTGCTCGCAAGCCAAATCCGCCGGGGCATTCACCGGTACACCGAGTTGTTCATCTTCCGATGTCTGAAAGAATCGTCTACGATGGCGAACTGTCACCGAGGGTCGGCAACCTTACTGGGGTGCTCGATGCTTGGTGTGTTGCTTTGGTGCAACTGCGTGAGCGGCCGGTTTCTCACTGCCGCCAAGAAACATCGTTCAAGTGTACGAATTGACAGATTTCGGTGGGTCTGCCGAGACGGATAAGGTCGAGCCTCTTCGTTAACGGGATCACTTCCCTCCACACGCATCGCAAAGTCCACCCATGATATCCTTCAGTGGCCTGACATCAACTCAGCGTGCGCTCGTCGCGGCAGGTGGGTTGCTCCTTGTTTTTTTGCTGGGTGCCCTGGTCGCAGCCTCCGACCTCGATCTCGTGCCCTTCCGAACCGTGAAAACGGTCGCGCTCACCGGCGGCGGATCCGTCCTTCAGACCACATATAATCCCTTCGGCATGCTCGGCCTGTCCGTGATCGGCGCGGCGGTGGTCGGAGGCTTCGTCGCCTTGTTCGCTTGGCTCGCGCCATTGATCATGCGGATTGGCAGGGCGGGCGGTGCATCGGGCGTCTCTGCCGAGGCGGTCGATACGGCCGGAAAGCGGTTGCAGCAGCAGCTCAGCCAAGTGCTCACCCTCATTCGAGGGCACATCTCGATCAACGAGAGCTATGGAAAATCGCTAGCCGCCGCACAGCAACGCCTCGGCGTGCTGCCGGAGGCCGAGCAGGTGCGCGTCATCGTGAGCCTGCTCGTTGCCGAGAACGAGCGCATGCGCCGCGACTCCAACGAGCTCAAGGGCAAGCTCGAGGACGCGCACCGGCAGATCGACAGCCTGCGTGCGAGCCTCAGCGAGGCCGAGGAGGCGGGGCAGCAGGACGCCTTGACGGGCGTAGGCAATCGCCGCCGCTTCGACGTCACGCTCGAAAAGGCCATCGCCGAAACCAGACAGAAGGGGGTGCCGCTCTCGCTCATCATGTGCGACATCGACCACTTCAAGCGCGTCAACGACGCGTTCGGACATCAGGTGGGCGATGAGATCATCAAGATGTTCTCACGCGTCATCCAATCGCTCGTGCGCGACGAAGACACAGTGATCCGCTACGGCGGCGAGGAATTCGCCATCATCCTGCCCAAGGCCACGCTGGAGGAGGCGCGGTCCATCGCCGAGCGCGTGCGCGTCCAGTTCGAAGCCAAAAAGCTCACGCTGCGCGAGACGAACCAGAAGATCGGCCAGATGACGGCGTCGTTCGGCGTCGCGGAGCTCAGGCCGGGGGAAGCCATGGAGTTGCTGGTGCAGCGCGCCGACTCGAAGCTCTATGATGCCAAGTCCGCCGGACGCAACCGCGTCGCGGTGTTCGGCTCCGCCGGGTGACAGAAGCTTAGACCAGCAACCGACGCTTGATGCCCTGGTCGTTCTCGCGATCGGCCGCGTGGGTGATGTGGGAATACGTCTCGATCGGAAGCGGCTTGCCAATCAAATAGCCCTGCACCTCATTGCAGCCGAGCAAGCGCAGCAGCTCGAGCTGCGCCTTCGTCTCCACGCCCTCGGCTACGATGGGGCGCCTCATGGCGCGGCCTAGACCCATGATGGAATTGACGATGGCGGCCGCGTCGGCGTTGCCGACGAGATCGAAAACGAAGCTGCGGTCGATCTTGATGCGATCGAAGGGGAAGGCCCGTAACGTGCTCAGCGACGAGTACCCGGTGCCGAAATCATCGATGGCGACGCTGACGCCCAGTCTCTTCAGGCGGCGCAGCGTGTCGAGGGCCGTGGTCGCATCGTAGATGAACAGGCTCTCCGTGACCTCGATCTCGAGGCGAGACGGCTCGACCCCGGCTTCGCTCAGCGCCTTCTCGACCAGCTGAGCGAAGTCCGCTCGCACGATCTGGGCCGGCGACACGTTGACGGCGACGCGCAGACCGCGCGGCCACTTGGCGGCCTGGGACAATGCCTCACGCAGGGCAAATGCGCCGATGTCCTCGATGGCGCCGCACGCCTCGGCAGCGGGAATGAACTGCGCCGGCGAGACGGCACCCAGCACCGGGTGGTTCCAGCGCAACAGGGCCTCGAAACCACGTATCGCGCCCGTGTGAGCATCGGCCTGGGGCTGATAGACGACCGAAAGCTGGCCGGCCGCGACGGCGGCGGACACGTCGCGCTCGAGCTCGCGGCGGGCGCGCCTCTCGGCGTCCATCTCGTCGGTGTAGAAGGCATAGCCCGGCTTGCCGTTTCTCTTGACGCGGCACAACGCCGTGTCGGCGTGGGCCATGAGAACATCTGCATTGGTCCCGTGTCGGGGATAGCAGGCGCCGCCGATCGAGGCTGCGGTTCTCACCTCGACGCCCGGCTCGAGGAGGGCGTAGCCGGCCAGCGTCTCGCTCACGCGCCGCGCCAGCTCGTCAAACTCGTCTCTTCTTTCACGCTCGGTCTGGATGATTAGAAACTCGTCGCCGCCGAGGCGCGCGATGAGGTCCGCGGCGGGGGCGGCACTCCTGAGCTTGCCCGCGACATAGCACAGCAGCTTGTCGCCGGTCTTGTGGCCCTGCAGGTCGTTGACAGAGCGGAAGCCGTTGAGATCCACGTAGAGGACGGCTACCTCCTTGCCGCTCGCTCCCGCGCTCTCGAGGATGGAACCGAAGCGCTCGGCGACCAGCGCCCGATTTCCGAGGCCTGTCAGACCGTCGCTGTAGGCGAGCTGATGAATGCGTGCATTGGCCTGCCAGCTTTCGATGGCGATGGCGCAGAGGTGCACGCAGCCCTGGACCACCTTCTTCTCGAACTCGGTGGCCTTGCGCGCGGTGCGCGCATAGAACGCGAACGTGCCAACGACCCGGCCGCTGTGGGCCTTGATAGGGCTCGACCAGCAGGCCTTGAGGCCGATGGCGAGCGCATGATCCTTGAAACCGGCCCATAGCGGATCCGTGCGGATGTCCGCGACCTCCACCGGCACACCGAGGTAGGCGGCCGTTCCGCAGGAGCCCATGCTTGGTCCGATGGGGACGCCGTCGACGGCCTGGGTGTAGGAGTCGGGGAGCGAGGGAGCTGCCAGTGAGCGCAGTCGTCCTTCGTCATCGACGCGCAGGACCGACGCGACGACGCGCGGAGCCGCTGCCTCGACCCGCAGACACAAGAGCTTCATGACGTCGGGCAGGGGCACGCCCGACGCGACCGCGACGAGAACCTCGTGCTTGATCTCCTCGAGTCGGTCGCGAACCAGCCGGACCTCGCGGCCATCCTTGTTCTTGCTCATGATGGAGCCTCGTCTACCCCCTCCGTGAGTTCCGAGAATAATCCGAGTGCCTACTGGCTTTCCCAAGCCATTCCGGCATGCCACCAGCATCCGTTATGTCACAGACACCATTGCTGAATTTCTAACTGGCCTGGTTGAACAATGAGGCGTCGTTACCGCGGCTTTAAATATTCCCCCCAGAAGGGGCATTGTGCTCTTTGCACGGCTTTGCCGACGAGGCGGCGATAACCACAAGCCAGAGCACCGTTTTCTTGCGGGCGCGGCCCTGGTCCAGCGGCGCGTTAACGCCCTGTTCACCTTGTCTCAGTCAGGACTAAGGGCAGCGGCCGCGGAAACGTTGCGCTGTCCTCTTTTGTCACTGCGTAGGGACATCACATGCTGCACTTGTTGCGCGCAGCCGCCCAGCGGCGGCCCACGGCCTCGCCCACACCCCAATCCATTCGTGCGCCGGTGGCGTCGCGCGCCGCGCTGCTCGACGGACTCGCGCGCGCAGACCCGCTGAGGCAGCAGGCGGGCCGAGGCGGAGGCGAGCAGGCCAGCGTCGCCGCGGGCCTGCTCGACCGACTGGAACTCTAGGGTTGGTCGAGGATAAGGGGAGGCTACGGCCCTAGTTGCGGCCCTTGTCGACGAGCTTGTTCTTGGCGATCCAGGGCATCATGGCGCGGAGCTTGGTGCCGATCTCCTCGATCTGATGGCCGTCGTTCAGGCGGCGGATGCTCTTGAAGCGCGCCGCTCCGGCCCTGTACTCCTGCATCCATTCCGAGGTGAACTTGCCGGCCTGAATGTCGGCCAGCACGCGCTTCATCTCGGCCTTGGTCTCAGGCGTGATGATGCGTGGACCGGTGACGTACTCGCCCCACTCGGCGGTGTTCGAGATCGAGTAGTTCATGTTGGCGATGCCGCCCTCGTAGATGAGGTCCACGATCAGCTTCACCTCGTGAAGGCACTCGAAATAGGCCATCTCGGGCGCATAGCCCGCCTCGACCAGCGTCTCGAAGCCGGCGCGGATGAGCTCGACGAGACCGCCGCAGAGCACGGCCTGCTCGCCAAACAGATCCGTCTCACACTCCTCCTTGAAGGTGGTCTCGATCACGCCGGAGCGGCCGCCGCCGACGCCCGAGGCATAGGAGAGCGCAATATCATGGGCGTTGCCCGACGCATCCTGGTGGACCGCGATCAGGCAGGGCACGCCGCCGCCCTTCTGGTACTCGCCGCGCACGGTGTGGCCAGGACCCTTGGGAGCGATCATGATGACGTCGATAGTCGACTTCGGCTCAATCAGGCTGAAATGGATGTTGAGCCCGTGGGCAAAGGCGACCGCGGCACCATCACGAATGTTGGGCGCGATCTCCGAACGGTAGAGGTCGGCCTGGAGCTCGTCCGGAACCGCCATCATCATTAGATCGGCCCACGCGGCCGCCTCGCCAACCGAGAGCACGTGCAGGCCATCGGCCTCGACCTTCTTGGCCGTCGCGGAGCCCGGCTTCAGCGCGATGCGGATGTCCTTGACGCCGGACTCCTTGAGGTTCAGCGCATGCGCGCGCCCCTGGCTGCCGTAGCCGACAATAGCAACCTTCTTCGACTTGATCAGATTGGTGTCGGCATCACGATCGTAAAAGACGCGCATCTCTCTCTCTTGCGGTTTGGGATTGATGGGGGTGGTGGCCGGTCCCGCGGCCCAGATCCCCGGAAAAGTGGGCGGACGTTACACCCAGGCTCGGAGCCGTTTCAACGCCGAAGACGCGCCAAATTCGCGCCACGGATGCACAATCCGCACGGCGCTCGCCGTTGCCGGACGGGGCCCTCTCCCGTCGTGCCCCCGTCGGAGCACCTCGCGCCGGCAACGCCCGGCATGGGAGACCCCGCGCCGATGCCTATACACTGATGCGGGGTCGCTGTCCCAACCTAGTTGGGCAACGAAATCATTGCGTTGCGAATTCCCCCACATTTGCCTCGCGCGCGTCCGCGCGGCTTGAGCGGCACCGCAGGCCCGGGCGCCCGGCGGAAGCGTGATTAACAGATCTGAAAGACGTGCAGACAGATGATGAGACGTTCCCCATCACTGGATCCGACAGCTCCATGCGCCTCGCCAAACTCCTGGCCCTCCTGAGCCTCCTCGGCCTCGCCGCATCCGCCGGCGGATGCGGCGACAGCAGCAGCGGCAGCGGCGCACCCACCAAGCCCGTGGCCGACACGCGCGGCGTGGTGGCGAGCGCCTCCGACTGCACGTCCTTCGGCCCCGGCACGGTCGAGGCCTGCGCCGCAGCCATCGAGAAGGCGGTTGCCAAGCACGAAGCCACCGCGCCGACGTTCACCGACCTCGATGCCTGCGAGGCGTCGACCGGAGCAGACAAGTGCGAGCGCGCCCAGAGCGGCCTCTACCGGCCAAAGCTTTCGGCCTTCATTGTCACGCTCGGGGCGGAAACGCACGCGGAGCCGCTCTATCCCGTGAAGGAGGGGGCCGCAGGCTTCCTGACAGCGGGCAAGAGCGTGCTGCTCACGACGGACCGCAGCTATACCTTCTCCCGGCTGGCCGTCTCGGTCGCCCAGCAGCAGTCCGGACCCGACAAGAAGCGCCGGGGCCTCGGCCTCTAGCATCCCGATTTCGAGGTTCGCCAGAGCTCATGGCTGGGCTACAGAGCGAACTTCAAAATCATAAGGGACACTCGAATCATCGGTGAGTTCTCGACCCTCCCTGGGTTGCGAGCCAAGGGATCACATCGCCACCGATCCGCGGCCGATGGCGGCGATGCCCGTGCGCGAGACCTCGACCAGACCGAGCTCGGTCATGAGGTTGATGAAGGTCTCGATCTTGCCGGGCTTGCCGGTGACCTCGAAAACAAAATGCTCGATCGAGGTGTCGACCACCTGAGCGCGGAAGATCTCCGCCATGCGCAGCGCCTCGATGCGCTTCTCGCCCTTGCCGACGACCTTGACGAGAGCCAGCTCGCGCTCGAGGGAGACGCCCTCCTCCGTCAGGTCGCGGACGCGGTGCACGGGGACGAGGCGCTCGAGCTGATGCTTGATCTGCTCGATGACGGCAGGTGTGCCGCGCGTGATGATGGTGATGCGCGAGAGATGCTTCTCGTGCTCGGTCTCGGTCACCGTCAAGCTGTCGATGTTGTAGCCGCGGCCGGAGAAGAGGCCGATGACGCGGGCGAGAACGCCCGGCTCGTTGTCGACCAGCACGGACAGCGTGCGCGTGACGACCTCTTGGCGCAGGGCGGGCGCGGAATAGTGGGATTGCGGATTGGGATTGGTCATTGCGGCAGCTTCTTCTCTTCGGGATTCTTGCCCTGCATGGCCTTCACGGCCTCGGGGAACACGATGGCGAGGAAGACCGGCATGCCGTGCTGATCGACGAGCTTCTTCAGCTCATCGGCGAAGGCTTGCGGCTTCTGATAGTGCTGAAACGCGGACGCCACGCGCCGGCCCATGCTCTCCGCGAGCTCGGCAGGCGACGGCACGCCCATCTTCTGGAGCGACTCGGGCGGCATGCGGGAATAGACCTGCACCAGGACCTGGGTCTCGAGGTAATCTTGCGCGATGCAGATCTCGAAGCCCTCGCCGTAGCTCTCGGCCAGGATGTGCGTGCGGTAGCAATTGTCGATTAGCTGATAGGCGGCCGTGGCGCCCTTGGCGCGATGGAGGATGCCGAGACGCTCGGCGGCGCCGCGGATGCTCGCGGGGCGGTCCCAGGTCGGCGGCTCGTCGGCAACCGTGACTGGGCTGTCCACCGCCGCACGCGCGCCACCTGCCGCAGCGGCGGCGAGCGCCAGCGTGAGGGCGTACATCCGGACTTGGCGGCGGGCTTGCGTCACACCAGCACCTTGCCTTCCTTGCCGATGGCGCGCTCGACCTCGGCGTCGGAGACGTTCTCGCCGAGCAGCATCTCGTTGTGGGCCTTGCCGGACGGGATCATGGGGAAGCAATTGGCCAACTTGGCGACGCGGCAGTCGAACATCACCGGACCTTTGGTGTTGATCATCTCGCGGATGGCGTCGTCGAGGTCGGCCGGGTGGTCGCAGCGCATGCCTTTCCAGCCATAGGCATCGGCGAGCTTGACGAAGTCGGGTAGTGCCTCGGTGTAGCTGTGCGAGAGGCGATTGCCGTGGAGCAGCTGCTGCCACTGGCGCACCATGCCCATGTACTCGTTGTTCAGGATGAACACCTTCACAGGCAGGTCGAACTGCACGGCGGTCGAGCATTCCTGGATGTTCATGAGGATCGAGGCGTCGCCGGCCACGTCGATGACGAGCGCCTTCGGATGGGCGAGCTGGGCGCCGATGGCGGCCGGCAGGCCATAGCCCATGGTGCCGAGGCCACCGGACGTCATCCAGTGGTTCGGCTCCTCGAAATGAATGAACTGAGCGGCCCACATCTGGTGCTGGCCGACCTCGGTCGTGAAGTAGGTGTCGCGGTCCTTGGTCAGCTCGTAGAGACGCTGACAGGCGTACTGCGGCATGATGTGGTCCTTGGAGGGCTTGTAGGCGAGCGACTTCTTCGCGCGCCAGCCGTCGATCTCCTTCCACCAGGCCTTGTGGGCCGCCTTGTCGAGCTGCGGCGCCTTCTGCTTCCAGGCGCGCAGCATCTCCTCGAGCACGTAGGCGCAGTCGCCGATGATGGGGATGTCGACGCGGATGTTCTTGTTGATCGAGGACGCGTCGATATCGACGTGTATCTTCTTCGAGCGCGGCGAGAAGGCGTCGATGCGTCCGGTGATGCGGTCGTCGAAGCGGGAGCCGATGGCGATCATGACATCGCAGTCGTGCATGGCGAGGTTGGCCTCGTAGGTGCCGTGCATTCCCAGCATGCCGAGCCACTGCTTGTCGGAGGCCGGGTAGGCGCCAAGGCCCATCAGCGTCGACGTGATCGGATAGCCCGTGAGCCGCACGAGCTCGCGCAGGAGCTGGCTCGCCTTCGGGCCCGAGTTGATGATGCCGCCGCCGGTGTAGAAGACGGGCTTCTTTGCTGTGGCCATCAGCTCCACGGCATCACGCACGGGGATGGGATCCGGCTTCACGCGCGGACGATAGGTCTTGTGAGCAATGTTCGAGGGGCCGACGTAGTTGCCGGTCGCGAACTGCACGTCCTTCGGGATGTCGACAACGACGGGGCCGGGGCGGCCGGCCTTGGCGATGTAGAACGCCTCATGGATAATGCGCGCGAGATCGTTCACGTTCTTCACGAGCCAATTGTGCTTCGTGCAGGGACGCGTGATGCCAACGGTGTCGCACTCCTGGAAGGCGTCGTTGCCGATCAGGTGCGTCGGAACCTGGCCGGTGATGCAGACCAGCGGGATCGAATCCATGAGCGCGTCGGCGAGGCCGGTGACGGCGTTGGTCGCGCCGGGGCCGGACGTCACCAGCGCGACGCCGACCTTGCCGGTCGAGCGGGCATAGCCCTCCGCGGCATGCAGCGCGCCACCCTCCTGGCGCACCAGGATGTGCTTCACCTTCTCCTGCTGGAACAGCTCGTCGTAGATGGGGAGGACCGCGCCGCCCGGATAGCCGAAGATGTGCTCGACGCCTTGGTCCTGCAGCGCCTTCATCACGATCTCGGCGCCCGTCATCGTCCGTGCCATGAAACAAACCTCCGCCTGCCCGCGCGGGCACTGGCTCTTTTCCGCCCCTTGCGGGAGCGCGTTGTTATGGGTGCGGCACCCTAGAAAGCTCAGGATGCAGGGTCAAGCTTTAGATTTAATAAAATCGACTATTCCAGCCTCAAATCTTTCATTTTCTTGCGTCTTAGACCAGTTCCACGCAATCATATTGCTTCTTAGCCAGGTCAGCTGCCGTTTGACGTACTGCCGCGTCTCGACCTTCGCGGCCTCGGTGGCCTCGGCCGGGCCCACTCGACCCGCGATCAGATCGGCGAGCGGGCGGACGCCCAGCGCCCGCATCACCGGCAGGGCGGGGCTCAATTCGAGAGCCAGAAGCGTTTGCACCTCCTCAACCGCGCCGGCCGCCATCATGACGTCGAAGCGGGCATCGGCGCGGCGCACGAGATCCTCGCGCTCCCGCATGACGACAACGGCGATTGCTTCCTCGAGGCGCACCACCGGCACGCCGGGCATCGCCTGCCAGCGCGCGAGCGAGAGGCCCGTGGCCTCCAGGACCTCGAGAGCGCGGACGAGACGCTGCGGATCGGTGGGGCGCAGGCGCGCCGCCATCTCCGGGTCGCGCTCCTTCAAAAGCGCATGCAGATCGACCGCACCCTCACCGGCCGCGCGCTCGCGCCAGCGCGTGCGGATTTCGTCGGGGATAGGAGGAATGGGTGAGAGCCCTTCGATCAGCGCCCTGAAATAGAGGCCAGTGCCGCCGACGACGATGGGCGTAAGGCCGGCGTGCTTCGACTCGCGGATCGCAGCCTCGGCCTCGCCGGCGTAGCGCGCCGCCGAATAGGCCTCGGCACCGGAGACGTGGCCATAGAGACGGTGCGGCGCACGGGCCTCGTCCGCAGCCGTGGGGCGGGCCGTCAGCACGGACAGCTCGCGGTAGACCTGCATGGCATCGGCGTTGATCACCGTGCCGCCGATCTCCTCGGCGAGCGCGAGAGCGAGCGCAGACTTGCCGGAGGCCGTCGGTCCTGCGATCAGTATGGTCTTGGGTCGTGTCATCGCTCCCCTTCTAGACCAGGACGACACCCACCGTCTCTTTGTCCGCAATCCCGCCCGGAGAGCAATTCTGCATGGACCAAGGGCGCGTTCTCGTGCTCACCGCGGCGCGCGGCTCGGGCCGTGTGCGGGGCGCCGTCGAGGCGCTCTTGCGGCGTCAGGCGCTCTCCTGGAGCGTTGCGCGCTGGCTTCAGGTGGGCGACGCCTGGGAAGCCGACATCGACCACCGCGAAGGCGACACCTGCGAGATCCGCGAGGAGGTCAGCGCCGCGCTCGCCGGGCATCCCGTCGACATCAATGTCGTGGCTGGGGGCGGGGGGCGCCGCAAGCGCTTGCTCTGCGCCGACATGGAAAGCACCATCATCGAGCAGGAGCTGATCGACGAGGTGGCCAGCCTCGCCGGGCGGCGCGAGGAGGTTTCGCGCATCACGGCGGCTTCGGTACGGGGCGAGATCGCCTTCACGCCCTCGCTCATCGAGCGGGTGGCACTATTCGAGGGGATCGCGCTATCGGCCCTCGACGGCATCTATCAGCGCGCGACGCTCATGCCCGGCGCCGAGGCGCTTCTCCGGACCATGAAGGGTCAAGGCGCGACCTGCGCCCTCATCAGCGGCGGCTTCAGCGTGTTCGCCGAGCCGCTGGGCGAGCGCCTCGGTTTCGACGCAGTGGTTGCGAACACGCTCGAGGCGCGCGACGGCAAGCTCACGGGCCGACTGGCAGGGCCGATCATCGATCCGCAAGGCAAGGCGGACGCACTTAGGGCGCTAGCGGCCCGGCACTCCCTCGATCCGACGCAAGCCGCAGCAGTCGGCGACGGCTCGAACGACCGCGAGATGCTGGCCACGGCTGGCCTCGGTGTCGCCTTTCGCGCCAAGCCGGTGCTAGCGGCGGCGGCGCGCTCGCTGGACCATGGCGCAATCGTGTCGCACTGCGACCTTACGGCAGTTCTGTTTCTGCAAGGTCTGTCGCACGAAGCACCTATGAGATGAGGACGCGGGCTCGAGAGCCGTCCCGCTCGCTCATTTGCCAAGTGCTTCAGAGGGCACCAACATGTCGCCGATCATCTCTCTCGCGGGCAAGCGCGGCCTTGTCGTGGGCATCGCCAACGACAGCAGCATCGCAGCCGGCTGCGCGAAAGCCTTCTACGAGGCCGGTGCCGACCTCGCCATCACCTACCTCAACGAAAAAGCCAAGCCGTTCGTGGCGCCGGTCGCGGAGGCCGTCGAGGCCGACATCCTGGTCCCCTGCGATGTGCGGGTCCCCGGCGAGCTCGAGGCCGTGTTCGCGACCATCGACAAGAAGTGGGGTCAGCTCGACTTCCTGCTCCATTCGATCGCCTTCGCCCCGCGCGATGACCTGCACACCTCAGTCGTCAACTGCTCGGCCGAGGGTTTTGCGGTGGCCATGGACGTCTCCTGCCATTCCTTCATCCGCATGGCGAAGCTCGCTGTGCCGCTGATGAAGGACGGCGGATGCCTCCTTACCGTCAGCTTCTACGGGGCCGACCGCGTGGTCGAGAACTACAATTTGATGGGACCGGTCAAAGCCGCGCTCGAATCCTCCGTGCGCTACATTGCGGCCGATCTCGCCCAGAAGCAGATCCGTGCGCATGCGATCTCGACGGGGCCGGTCAAGACGCGCGCCGCCTCGGGTATCGACCGCTTCGACGAGCTGCTCGACGAGGTGCGCTCGCGCACCCCGGCCGGGCACCTGGTCGGCATCGAGGAGATCGGGCGCGTGGCGGCATTCCTCGTGAGCGGCACCGGCTCGCCGTTAACCGGCTCCGTCGTCTACGCCGACAACGGCTTCCACACGGTCGCGTAGCCATCTACTCTAGCCGCGCCCGACGGCACGCAGCAGCGCGAGCCGCATGCGCAGCATCTCGCGCTCGAGACGCGGCTTTAACCTCAGCCAGAAGGCGAAGGCGCTCGTGCGGGCTCGCTGCCACAGCTCGACGAGCGTCGGGCGGGCGCGGGTCCAAGCCTGCTTGGTCTCGATGCGCAGCCGGTTCTTCAGCATGCGGCTGTAGCGCCAGACCCATGATTCACGAATGGTAGCGAAGAGCCTATCCTTCCACGGCATGACGAGGTTGTAGCCGGCGGCGAACCATCCGATGCGCATGAGCGCCGGCTTGGTGAGCAGGAAGACGCGGGCGATGAGCGCGGTGGCGGAGACTTTGGCAAAGACGAAAAGGGCGCCGGCCCACACGTAGAAGCCGTTGGCCAGCAGCCAGAGCGCGACGAACTTCAGGGGCAGAAGGACAGACGAGGGCAGCGCCAGCGCCACCAGCGCGGCATAGGGCGGCAGGCCGGCGATGAAGAGCTCGAGCCGCGCGATCGGCTTCCAGCGGGCGACCCAGTCGAGCGCCGCGACCAGCGGGCGCCAGCCCCACTCCTCGAACAGAAGGATCAGGGCAGCCACCACCTGGATCGCGAAGAAGAGGGGCGGCCGCACGATGTCCCAGACCTCGCGCAAGACGAGGAGGGCATGCACAAGCGCGCGCCGCACGCGGGGCCGCAGCTCCTGCCAAATGATCTTCATGTGCTCGATAGGTTGCGCCGACATCCGCTCCTTGCCCCCAGCGCAGGCTGATCGATGAGCTTACACCGCGTGGCCTTAACGCGACATTCATGAGGAAACGGCCGCTTGCAACTCAACGGCTGAATGCCCGCCGGCACCTCCGAGAACGCTCCGTCGCGCTCAAGGCGCAGATCGTGCTCTCGGCTGGCGCGCCTGCCTCGACATCACGCCGGCAGGGCCGCATCGCGCGGAGGAAGCGCGCCGGTGCGCTCGGCCTCCTCGAGGGCCTGAGCCAGCTCCTCGCGGGCCTTCTCGGCTTGGCGCTGACGGCTCCAGAGGCTCGCATAGAGCCCGTCCCGGGCGATCAGCTCGGCGTGGGTGCCTTGCTCGACGAGGCGCCCCTTGTCGAGCACGAGGATGTTGTCGGCATGTACGATGGTGGAGAGCCGATGCGCGATCACCAGCGTCGTGCGGTTTGCCGCCACCCGGTCGAGCGCGTCCTGGATCTCCTTCTCGGTGTGGCTGTCGAGAGCGCTCGTGGCCTCGTCCAGCATCAGGATCGGCGGCCCCTTGAGAAGCGTGCGCGCGATGGCGACGCGCTGCTTCTCTCCGCCCGAGAGCTTCAGGCCGCGCTCGCCGACCATGGTCTGGTAGCCCTGCGGAAGCGTCTCGATGAAGCGGTCGATCTGGGCAAGGCGGGCGGCCTCCTGCACCTCGGCATCGGTGGCGCCGGGGCGGCCGTAGCGGATGTTGTAGAGGATGGTGTCGTTGAAGAGCACTGTGTCCTGCGGCACGACGCCGATGGCAGCGCGGAGCGATTTCTGCGTCACGTCGCGGATATCCTGGCCGTCGATGGTCACGCGGCCGCGCTCGATGTCGTAGAAGCGGAACAGGATGCGCGAGATCGTCGACTTGCCGGCTCCGGAGGGGCCGACTATGGCCACCATCTTGCCGGCGGGAACCTCGAACGAAACGTCGTGCAGGATCTGGCGGTCCGGGTCGTAGGAGAATGACACGTTCTCAAAGCGGACCCGGCCCTCGCGCACGTCGAGGTCACGCGCACCCGGCCTGTCCTCGACCTCGGGCGCCTCGCTCAAAAGTGCGAACATGGTCTCGAGGTCGACGAGGCCCTGCTTGATCTCGCGGTAGACCATGCCCATGAAATTCAACGGCATGTAGAGCTGAATCATCACGGCATTGATCAGCACGAAGTCGCCGACGCTATGAGTGCCGGCGACGACGCCGCGCGCCGCGAGCCACATGACGAGCGTCATGCCAGCGGTGAAGATGGCCGACTGGCCTGAGTTCAAGGTCGCGAGCGAGAAGTAGGTCTTCACGGCCGCCTTCTCGTAGCGCGCCATGGCGGCGTCGAAGCGGCGGGCCTCGTTCTCCTCGTTGCCGAAGTATTTCACCGTCTCGAAATTCAGGAGACTGTCGATGGCCTTGGTGTTGGCCTCGGTATCGCTCTCGTTCATCTCGCGGCGGATGGCGATGCGCCTGTTCGAGGCTGCGAACGTGAACCACATGTAGGCCACCACGGTGGCGATAAGGATCAGCACGTAGAGCCAGTTGAAGTAGTAGACGAGCAGGCTCGCGACGAGCAGCAGCTCGAAGACGGTAGGGGCGAGCTGCATCACACCCATGCGCACGATGAGATCCACCCCGCGCGTGCCGCGCTCGATGACGCGCGAGAGCCCGCCGGTGCGGCGCTCGAGATGGAAGCGCAGCGAAAGCCTGTGGAGATGGCGAAAGGTGCGGTTGTTGAGCTCGCGGATGGCGTTCTGGCCGACGCGCGTGAAGAGCACGTCGCGCACCTGCGAGAGAATCATCATGAGCACGCGGCCCACGCCATAGGCGATGATGAGCATGGCGACGCCGAAGGCGAGCTCGTGGGCGACCGTTCCGCCGGCCTTCGGAATATCGGCCGCGAGCAGGTCCGTCACCGTCTTGAAGGCGATCGGCACGGCGATGGTGACGAGCTTGGCCAGCATGAGCACCGCGCAGGCGCCCGCCACCTCCAGCCGCAGGTCCGGGCGGCCGGGCGGCCAGACGAACGGCAATAGCCCCTTGAGCACGGTCCAATGATCGGAGCGCGCGGCAAGTCCCAGGAGATCGGGGCGCTCGCTGCGGCTCGCGCGCGAGGTGGCAATGGTTCTCGATTTCATGTTTCGCGCAGCGCTTCTCGTCTTTTCTTCATTTGCCCCGGGTGCATCCACTCAGAAGCAGGCTCGCGTGCCCATGGGCTTTGGCCGAGCTGTGACATAGGATCTCGGGCGGCCGGGGTCCAGCGCGCTTTCGTACAGGCGCACTTCACACCGCATCACGCGTGTTTTTTGGGGAGGCGCAGCCTCTGGCACGGATATATGTGGTTCGGATTTCGGATTTGCCACCGGTTGGCGTGGTAGAGCGCAACCGCACCTCCGCCGTTGCGCAGGACGCGCCGGGCAATGCCAGAGAGCGTGTCGCCGGGTCGCACGACGTAGGACCGCTTGGAGGATTTCGCGCGGCACTGGCGCGGGGGGCTCCTCAGCGCCTTGCGCGCGGGCTTCGATTTCGCGCGGACGTCGGCGCCGACTTTTCTTGGCGCCGGCTCCTCGGCTCGGGACGCCTCTCGCTCGGCGAGGCGGACGGGGGGCGGCTCCGCCGTCGCAGGCTCGACGGGCGCGGGTGAAGCCTTCTCCACGGACGCCGGAGGAACGAGTTTCTTGGAGGGAGCGGAGCCGGCCACGTCCGCGCGCGCAACCTCGGGCTCAGCGGCTCTAGCGCGGCTCTCCTCGACGCGCCGCTGCTCGATGCGCCTCTGCTCGGCGGCCTTCAGCTCCTCGTCCGCCTTGCGGGCCGCCTCCTCGACGGCCTTGGCCTCGTCCGCCATGCGTGCGGCTGCCTCGGCCTTCTTGCGGGCCTCCTCGGCCTTGAGATCAGCCAATCTCATTTCCTCGGCGGCCTTACGCTCCTCGTCGGCCTTGCGCGCTGCCGCTGCCTCGTCGGCAGTGCGTGCGGCCGCCTCGGCCTTCTTGCGGGCCTCGTCCGCCTTGAGGTCGGCCAACCTCATCTCCTCGGCGGCCTTGCGCTCCTCGTCGGCCTTGCGTGCGGCTTCGGCCTCGGACTTGCGCTTCTCCTCGAGCGCCCGGCGCTCCTCTTCGTCCTTCTTGGCCTTGCTCGCCTTCTCGAACTCCTCGAGCTTCTTCAGGCCATCCTCGATCCTCCTGTCGAGCTCCTCCTTCTTCTTGGCGAGCTCCTCCTTGCGCTTCTGCTTCGCGGCCTCTGCATCCCCGAGCTTCAGCATCTCGGAAGCGCCGGCGTCGGCCGTTTTCGCGAGCTTCTCTTGCGCCGTCCTCCAGTCCTCGTCCGCCTTGCGGCGAGCCTCGATGAAATCGGCTGCGGCCCGGGCGGCCGGGTCTCCGACGGGCGGCAGCCCCGCCGCGACCAGGGCACGGCTTAACCAGAAGTCGATGTAGCGGAGCGCGGCCTCGACGGCGACCTTGAGCGGAGGCGGAAGCCATGACGCCACGTCGGCTGCGACCGGCTCGCGAGGAACCGATAGCTTGTCTGCGACGTCCGTCCGGTAGGCCTCGGCCGCCCGCTCGAACCACTCGTTGACCGGTGCCCAGATGGCGGGACCCGCCGGCTCCTTCGCAGGCTCGATTGTTGCCGCCTCGGCAGAGGCTCGCTCGGCACCGCAGGCGATGGCAAGAGCCACCGCGAACGCGAGCGCCGTCCCCCTCTTGGGATCTCTACGCATGTACGCCTCATCCCTCACGCCGCAGCCCCGTCCGCCTGGCGTCGTGCGCCTAGGTTACGGCACGAATGCCAAACGGCGCAAACATCTCCTCTATTCACCGTCTCATGAGCCCGCCATTGGCAAAGGCGGGTCACCGCCCCACTTTAAACAGCGGGGCTTGTCACACTGCCTCCAAGCAAGATGAATTAAGGATATCGCCTTGAACGAACTCTCTCCAGCCAACGCCCCCAAGACAAGCGTGAGCATCTCCGAGACCGCCTCCAGCGAGATCAAACCGGGCCGCGACACGCGCGCCGGCGGCAGCACCGTCCGGAGCATCTGCGTCTACTGCGGCTCGGGCGTGGGAACCAACCCCGCCTACGTGGAGGCTGCCCGAACGCTCGGGGCCTCGCTTGCCGAAAGCGGCATCGCGCTGGTCTATGGCGGTGGCGGGCTCGGCCTCATGGGCGAGGTCGCGCGCGCCACGCTCGCGGCAGGCGGGGCCGTGACCGGCATTATCCCCTCGTTCCTCAGCTCGCGCGAGCACATGCTGCGCGAGGTGACCGACCTCATCGTCACCGAGAACATGCACCAGCGCAAACAGCTGATGTACGAGAAGTCGGACGCGTTCGTGGCCCTGCCCGGAGGCATCGGCACGCTCGAGGAGTTGGTCGAGCAGCTCACCTGGTCGCAGCTCGGGCGGCACACGAAGCCGATCGTCGTCGCCAACATCGAGGGCTTCTGGACGCCATTCCTGAGCCTGCTCGACCACATGCGCCGCGAGGCGTTCATCCGCAACGGGCTCGAGGTGCGCTTCGGCGTCGTGGAACGGGCCGGCGAGATCATTCCGCGCATCGAAGCACTGGCCGACGAGGCCGGTGGGGCCGGGGATCCCTCGCGGCTGTCAAAGCTTTAGGACCGCGGACCGCTGCTGCGCCCATTCGTCGCGATCGCATTTTGTGGAGCGCCCTCCTCACCCGATCGCCCCATTTCGTGCGTTAGCTTCCGGCACCTAACCAGAAGTCATGGAGGATCTCATGCCTTTGCCGTTCTTAGCTGCCTTTGCCGCGCTGCTTCTTGCCAGCACCCCGGTCCTGCTTCCGTCGTCGGGCGCTCTGGCCCAGGGCGCAGCGGGCGGCATCATCCTCGCCAACCACGACGCGGACGACGACGCCTATGACGATGATGACGATGCCGATCAGGCTTATGACGAGGACGACAGCGACGATCAGGCCGATCTCGACGATGAGGACGAGTCGGACGATGACGACGAGGCCGCCTATGGCGTTCCGCCCCAGGCGCGCCGCGGCACGGATGCCTGACGCATCACGTCTGCCGCCACGACGCTGAATAGAAAAGCCCCGGATAGCGGCACGCTATCGGGGCTTTTTGCGTTTCAAATCAGTCCTTGGCGCGCTCGACGTAAGAGCCGTCCGCGGTCATGACGACCACGCGCGTGCCGCTACCGACATGGGGCGGCACCATGATGCGCGCGCCGTTCTCAAGCTTCGCGGGCTTGTAGGAGGAGGAGGCCGTCTGACCCTTCACGACCGGATCGGCCTCCACGATCTCGAGCGTCACCCGGGCCGGCAGCTCGATCGCGATCGGGTTGTTCTCGAAGATCGAGACCGAGCAGGTCATGCCTTCCTGCAGCCAGATGGACTGCTCGCCTACGACTTCCTTGGGGATGGTGATCTGGTCGAACGTCTCGGGCTGCATGAAGTTGTAGCCCATCTCGTCCTCGTAGAGAAAGTTGTAGTCCTTCTCCTCGAGGTAGGCGCGCTCGACCTGGTCGGTGGTACGGTAGCGCTCGGTCACCTTCACGCCGTCGGCGATGCGGCGCATCTCGAGATGCGTGACGGGCGTGCCCTTGCCAGGGTGGATGTTCTCGGCCGACATGACGACGGCCAGCTTGCCGTCGAGGTCGAGGACATTGCCCTTGCGTATCGAGCTGGCGATCACTTTGACCACAGGTCTTCTCCATGAATGCAGGCCCCGCCGGCGCGACCGTCCGGTTCCTCGGCAAGCGGGAAGGCAGGGCATCTCGGCGCTCTCATACTCTGGATCGGTTGCTAGGCCAAGGGCCGTCGCACCGCGCCGGGCGATTGTCGTTACGCCATTAACCGCGTTGGGGAACGAGTGCGGGCCATCCCCTGCAGGCAGGCAACGTAAGCCCCAATCAGCCGAAAACGCCGGCCACGGCGGCCCACATGCGGCGAGCGCCATAGCCCAGCAGCAGGCTCACGGCGAGAATTGCCACCTGAAGGCCGATCTGCCGCACGGGGCCGGCGGCGTTGAACTGATCCTTGATGACCGCCGTCGGCCCTTCGATCTGCTGCAGAAGAATGAAAAAATCTAGCGAGAACAACGCCGCTACCGCCACCATGAACATGACGAGCGCGATCCAGAGCCCGCCCTTCATCTGTCCCTGCCAAATCTAGCCCGCGGTGCCGCCAAGCGAGATCATGATCGGCGCGATGATGACCGCGCTCATCACATTGACGCCGAGGGAGAAACATTGACCGAAGTTGGCTTGCCCACCGCCTTGGACCAGCGTTGCGCACATGCTGCCCATGGCGAAGCCGGACAGCATGCTCGCGAACTCGACGAGCATGAAGATCACCAGCGCTGAGATGAAGGCGATCCAGAGCAGGTTCGGCATGCCGGCGGGGGTCGGCGCGCTCGCTTGGGCGGCGGCCCGGCGGCGGTGTGCAAACACGCGCCGCGAGATGTCGAACAGCGGCACGGTCAGCACGTAGACGAGGTTCTTCACGGAGTCGAGCACGCCGCCGAGGCTGCCGTTCTGGGGCATGGCGCTCAGAACCACGCCGAAGACGACGTCGAACAGAAGCGTAACTGCAGCGGCAGCGAGCGTCGGCGCATCGAGAGTTGGGGGTGCTTGAGGCGCAACCGCCGTTTCCACCGCGCTCATTCGAGACCCCCCTGTTCATCGCCGGTCAGTTGCGCCGCGAAACTACTCTTTCTCGACCCTCATACTAGTGCACAAGGGCTACGGCCTTGAGCACTTTGCGGCAAAGCCCCTAAACTTGGGGCGCAGTATCCAGCACCGCCCACAGGAAAGCCTTCTTCCGATGACCTCCCCCTCGCCCTGGTGGGACCGCGCACGCCATCAGGACCGACGCCCACTGCTGCTCGCCCGCAACCGCATCAAGGCCGCGATCCGCGCGTGGTTCAACGAGCAGGGATTCGTCGAGGTCGACGCGCTGGCGTTGCAAGTCTCGCCCGGCAACGAGACGCATCTCCACGCCTTCGCGACGGAGCGCATCGGCACAGATCTCGCCCGGCAGGCGCTCTACCTCCACACCTCGCCCGAGTTCGCGATGAAGAAACTGCTCGCGGCGGGCGAGGAGCGCATCTTCAGCTTCGCCCCGGTCTACCGCAATCGCGAGCAAGGCGCGCTGCACAGCCCAGAGTTCACCATGCTCGAGTGGTACCGGGTGGGCGCGCCGTACGAGGCTCTGTTCGAGGATTGCGCAGAGATCCTGAAGCTCGCGGCGGAGGCCGTCGACCGAAGCCTGTGGACGTTCCGCAAGAGGCAGGTGGACGTCTCGCAGCCGCCCGAGCTCGTCACACTCGAAGAAGCGTTCACGCTGCACGCCGGCTTCGCGCTCTCCGGCACCTACGATGCTGCCAGAGGAGACCGCGACGCCCTCGCCCGGCTCGCGATGGCGGCCGGCATCGGCATCGCGAACGACGACACCTGGTCCGACATCTTCTCGCGTGCACTGACCGAGAGGATCGAGCCGCGCCTCGGGCTCGGGCGGCCGACGATCCTTGCCGAGTATCCCTCGCCGGAGGCAGCGCTGGCGCGCCCCGTACCCGACAGGCCGGATGTCGCCGAGCGCTTCGAGCTCTACGTCGCCGGGGTGGAGCTCGCCAACGGCTTCGGAGAGCTCGGCGACGCCCGTGAGCAGCGCCGCCGCCTCGTCCACGAGATGGATGAGAAGGAGCGGATCTACGGCGACCGCTATCCGCTCGACGAGGATTTTCTGGCGGCGCTGGCCGACATGCCGCCGGCCGCGGGATGCGCGCTCGGCTTCGAGCGCCTCGCCCTGCTCGCGACCGGCGCGGAGACCGTCGATCAGGTCATCTGGACACCGCTCGCCGATCGGAGCAAGTAGGGGGCGATGACAAAGGAAGCTCATTCCGGCGGATGCCAGTGCGGCGCGGTTCGTTATCGCATCGAGGGGCCGTTCGGCCGGGCCTGCATCTGCCACTGCCGCATGTGCCAGAAGGCGTTCGGCTCGTGGGGTGCGGCTCTGGTGCTGGTCCCCATCACGGCGGTGACGTGGACGCGCGGCACTGCCGCCGAATTCCGCTCGTCGGACGCGGTCGCGCGCGGATTCTGCGCCTCCTGCGGAACGCCGCTCTACATGCTGGAGCAAGGCTGGACCGAGTACGATCTCGCCATCGGCACACTCGACGAGCCTGGCGCGGCGCCGCCGACCGAGCAAGTCGGCCTTGAAAGCAAGCTTCCCTGGTTCGACACCCTGCCGACTCTGCCGGGGCATACGACGCAAGAGGACCGCGCGCCGGAGGAGCTCGCAAAGCTCAGGAGCCGGCAGCATCCGGATCACGATACCGACAGCTGGCCGCCTGCATGACGCACCTTCGCCAGACGCTCCGATCCGCGCGCGATCTCGTCGACGCCGGGCTCGTGCCCAGCGCCGCCGAGGACGGCCTCGCGCAGGTCGGCGCGCGCTACGCGATCGCCGTCACCCCGGCCATGGCCGAGCTGATCGACACCAAGAGCCCGGACGATCCCATCGCACGCCAGTTCGTGCCCGACGTGCGCGAGCTCGACCAGCGACCCGATGAGCGTGCCGATCCCATCGGCGACACCACGCATACCCCCGTCAAAGGCATCGTGCACCGCTACAAGGACCGCGTGCTTCTGAAGATCGTCGGCGTGTGCCCGGTGTACTGCCGGTTCTGCTTCCGGCGCGAAATGGTCGGCCCCGACGCGGAAGCCAATCTGTCTGCGGACGAGATCGAGGCCGCGCTCACCTACATCCGAAGCCATCCCGAAGTGTGGGAGGTGATTCTGACCGGCGGCGACCCCTTCATCCTCTCGCCGCGCCGCGTCATCGAGATTACCGGCGCCCTCAATGCCATCCCGCACGTCAAGGTGCTGCGCTGGCATACGCGCGTCCCGGTGGTGGCGCCCGAGCGGGTGACGCACGATCTCGTCGCCGCGCTCAAGACTGCCCGCGGCGCCCTGTTCGTATGCATCCACGCCAATCACCCGCGCGAGCTCACGGCTGCGGCGCAGCGCGCGGTCGGCCGCCTCGCGGACGCCGGCATCGGGCTCGCAAGCCAGACCGTATTGCTGCGCGGCATCAACGACGACGCCGACACGTTGGAAGCCCTGATGCGGGGCCTGGTCGAGGCGCGGGTCAAGCCCTACTACCTGCATCATGGGGACCTGGCACCAGGCACGTCCCACTTTCGCACGACGATCGCGGAGGGGCAGGCCCTGATGACAGAGTTGCGCCGGCGCTTGTCAGGCATCGCACTGCCGACCTATGTGCTCGATATCCCAGGCGGTTTCGGCAAGGTGCCGGTGGCACCGGGCTATCTGGACGTCGCCCGCGGCATTGTTGCCGATGCAAACGGCAGACACCATCCCTATGAAGGGGCATGCGCACCCTGAGACCGATAATTCACGCTTCAGGCGTATAGTGCCGGAAGGTGTCATGGTCTGGCCGTATACCCGATGGAACAGACGCCGCGAGCTTTTCCGCTCATTCTCTGTCGGACCGCAACCCAACAAGCGGGCTCGCCTTCCCCGGCCGAGCCCCAGGAGTGATTGAATGACGACCACCTCAGCCTCGCCGCGCCACTGGGGTGATCTCGCCGCCGCGATCCTCTGCCTCGTGTTCGTCGCCTACACGCTGGTCTCAGTCGCCTACACCGCGCGCGCGCACATGGGCTCGCATGAGACGAGCGTGAACGAGAGCCTGGCCGCTCCGTCCCATTCCTCTTCCCGCGCTTAGGCCGTCTCGCTCATCTCCCGCGACGCCACGCGCCGGTTCGGTACTCCGGCGGCAATGTCTGGTCGGTGAAGCCCTTGGCCTCGGTCTCGTCGAACCATCGGTCGCGCTGGCTCTCGGGCAACTTGGCGCCGCACCAGGGGCAATGGACGATGAGCACGTACGACGGTCCCCCGTCGTGCACAATGAGGCCATACTCGTCGAAGACCTCGATGTAGATCACGAGGCTGTCGGGACATTCGAAAGGATCGGCATGCTGCTCGCAATCGAACACGAGCGCGTCGCGCATGGCCTCGCAGCAAAACTCGGCAAGGCTGCTCGGCGGCAACCAGCCATCTGACATCGGCATCATCAACACGCGCCTCCCCGGGAACAAAAGCGCCGACATCGCTATATCCTCGCCAGAATTACGGTTGTGTCGGTGCGGAATTCCTCTCGATGTTTCAGCGTTTCCACGCGTCCGCCGGCGGGCACGATGCCCTTGCTGGTCTCCCTGACCAATGTCAGAGTGTCGCATCTTAAACGAGCCGGCCGCCGCCTCAAGGCGGACAGCGCCGGCCGCGGGGAAACATCGGAGGAATTCATATGAACGAGCAGCTCAAGCCCCAGACCTTTCACGGCGCCTGCCCGCACGACTGCCCGGACACGTGCGCGATGGTCTACGAGGTGCTCGACGGCAAGCTCACCAACGTCAGGGGCAACAAGGATCACCCGTTCACGCGCGGCGGCCTTTGCGTGAAGCTCAAGGACTTCCACGACCACCATCACAATCCCGACAGGCTCATGTATCCCTTGCGGCGCGTCGGCGCCAAGGGCTCGGGGCCGAACGGCGGCAACGCCTTCGAGCGCATCACCTGGGACGAGGCGATCTCCGAGATCGGGCGGCGCTGGCGCGAGATCATCGCCACGTACGGCAGCCAGGCAATCATGCCGCAAAGCTATCTCGGCAACATGGGCCTGGTGCAGGGCATCAACTCGGGCGATCCGTTCTTCAATCGCCTCGGCACCACCGTCAACGAGAAGACCTATTGCACCTCGGGCTCGTCCACCGCATGGCTGCTCACGCACGGGCCGACCGGCGGCGTCGACCCCGAGAGCTTCGTCCACTGCAAGTACATCGTGATCTGGGCCTGCAACACGATCTCGACCAACCTGCACCACTGGCCGTTCGTGCTCGAGGCGCAGAGGCGCGGCGCCAAGGTCGTCGTGATCGACAGCTATCGCTCGCGCACGGCCAAGGGCGCCGACTGGCATATCTGCCCGAAGCCCGGCACCGACGGGGCGTTCGCGCTCGCGGTCATCAACTCGATGGCGGAGCAGGGCCTCGTCGATCAGGACTACGTCGACAAGTACGCGTTGGGCTGGCCTGAGCTGAAGGAGCGGGCCGCGGAATTCCCGCTCGACGTCGCCGAGAAGATCACCGGCGTCAAGGCGGCCGACATCGCGAAGTTCGCGCGCGAGTTCGCCACCTCGCAGCCGTCCGCGATCCGCATCGGCGTCGCCATCGAGCGCTCAGCCGGCGGTGCCCAGGCCGCGCGAGCGGTCTATGCGATACCGGCAGTCGCTGGCTCGTGGCGCCATGTCGGCGGCGGCATGCTGCAGCTGCCGCTCTGGGACTTTCCGGTCGACTGGGTGAAAGCCGCCCGGCCCGACTTCATCAAGCCCGGCACGCGCGTCGTGAACAACCTCCGGCTCGGGCAGGCGCTCACCGGCGAGATGCAGCTCGACCCGCCGATCAAAAGCCTGTTCGTCTTCTGCACCAACCCAGTGAGCCAGTCGCCCGAGACCAACAAGATCGTCGAGGGACTCAAGCGCGAGGACCTGTTTACGGTCGTGGCCGAGCACTTCATCACCGACACGGCCAAATATGCCGACATCATCCTCCCCTCAGCCATGGCCGGCGAGGCAGAGGACATGATGTGGTCCTGGGGCACGTTCTACCTCACCTACAATCAGAAGGCCGTCGAGCCGCCGGGCGAGTGCAAGCCCACGAGCGAGATGTGGCGCCTGCTCGCGCGCGAGATGGGCTTCGACGACCCGGTCTTCAAAATGACGGACAGCGAGCTGTGCGCCGCCTACATCAACTGGGATGACCCCAAGATGGGCGGCATCGACATGGAGTACTTCAAGGAGCACGGCTACTACAGGATCGACGTCGGCTCGAAAGACACGCGCGCGCCGCATGCCGAGGGGCGCTTTCCGACGCCGTCGGGCAAGATCGAGTTCCTGCTGCCCGACCACAAGAACTTCGTCGCCGGGCCGTTCCGCGCCATGTACGACGGCGAGCAATCTGGCGAGAAGATCGACCCGCTGCCGGGCTACGTGCCGAAGCGGGAGAGCCCGGAGACGAGCCCGGAGCTGGCAAAGAGCTATCCGCTCAACATCATCTCGCCCAAGAGCCACGGGTTCCTCAACTCGTGCTACGCCAACGAGCCGCACAAGATCCGCGGCCAGGGCGAGCAGTTCGTCATCATCTCGCCGACGGACGCCGCAACCCGCAACATCCGCGAGGGCGATCCGGTGCGCGTGGCCAACGCGCGCGGCGCCTTCGAGGGCGTGGCGCGCGTCTCCGACGATGTGAACCCCGGCATCGTGGTGGCGACGCTCGGCTACTGGCGCTCGCTCAACCGCTCGGACGGATCGGTCAACTCGATCTCGAGCGACGCCTACTCCGGCCTCGGCCGCGCGCCGACGTTCTCGGACAACCTGGTCGAGGTCACACGGGTCAACTGAGACCGACAGCTCCTCAGGAATGCGAGCGGGGCTGCCATCGGCGGCCCCGCCTTTCGTTTGCGCTCTTCAACGCCGACGTGCGCTGCATCTCGGCCGGGGGCGCGCACGGCGGCCCGGCTTTTTCATGCGGCCACGTTGCATGGGCGGCACACACCCACAGATTCCGCCGGCGACTGATTGGCGCCGGGCACCCCGCCCCTTAATGTCGCCGCGCAGTGGAGTTTTGCATAGCGGGGGCTGTGATGCGTCGGGCGTGGTTGGGCGTGGGCCCGGTTTTGATGTGCTGCGCCTCGGCCGGCGGCGCCTCCGCCGACGCCATATCCGACAACCTCAATGTTCTCCGCATGAGCCCGCCGCTCGCCTACTACACGCCGGGCACCATCGCGCGAGGGCATCTCGATGCGCGCACCTACCGGCGCACCGGCGAGAAGCTGCTCAAGGTCAACGTCGTGCGCTGCAGGGCGCCGTTCGACCAGGACGGCTTCTCGGAGAACCTCGACGGCGCGACGTTCTTCACCCACGATCAGAAGTCGTTCGGGCTCTCGGCCGGCTGGGCCAACATCCTCAACGCTGCCTTCAACGGCGACTTCGTGAGCGAGGTGAGCCTCACGTTCTCTGGCACCATCTACGAGTACCCCGAGACGAAGCTCGAGGCGCTGCGCAAGTCCTGCCTCGGGTCGAAGAACCCCAAGGGCGACACGAGCAAGTACCAGTTCCAGATCGTTCGGCTCGCCGTCGGCAGCTTCGAGTACAAGATCGCCTTCAAGGCCAACGCGAATGCCGGCCTCAAGGCCGACATCGCGAACAAGCTCGCGGCCGAGCTGGGCGTCAGCGGCGGCACCGACCAGGCCGGGACCGTCACCATCCCGCACGGCGCCATGGCCTTCCCGCTGTGGCGCGAGGACTGGTAAGCGCTCTCTTCAACCTGAAAGAGATCAGCGGACCAAGCCAGCCCTCTCCTGCTTCCCAGAAGCAGCGGCACGAAGGGACGCGGCTATCCGGGATCTTTCCCGAAGAGTTCCAGGCACGACACGACTACCACCGGGGAAGATCCCGGATGGCCGCACGCTGCGCGGCCTCCGGGAACGCAGAACAGGTGGACTGCCTCAGGCGGCCTTCAAGATGTAGCGGCGGCACCGACCAGGCCGGGACCGTCACCATCCCGCACGGCGCCATGGCCTTTCCGCTGTGGCGCGAGGACTGGTAAGCGCACTCTTCAACCTGAAAGAGATCAGCTGACCAAGCCAGCCCTCTCCTGCTTCCCGGAAGCAGCGGCCCGAAGGGACGCGGCTATCCGGGATCTTCCCCGAAGAGTTCCGGGCACGACCCGACTACCACCGGGGAAGATCCCGGATGGCCGCACGCTGCGCGGCCTCCGGGAACGCGGAACAGTTGGACTGCCTCAGGCGGCCTTCGAGATGCGGCGGCGGCACCGACCAGGCCGGGACCGTCACCATCCCGCACGGCGCCATGGCCTTCCCGCTGTGGCGCGAGGACTGGTAAGCCTCTCTTCAACCTGAAGAGATCAGCGGACCAAGCCAGCCCTCTCCTGCTTCCCGGAAGCAGCGGCCCGAAGGGACGCGGCGATCCGGGATCTTCCCCGAAGAGTTCCGGGCACGACCCGACTACCACCGGGGAAGATCCCGGATGGCCGCACGCTGCGCGGCCTCCGGGAACGCGGAACAGTTGGACTGCCTCAGGCGGCCTTCGAGATGCGGCGGCGGCACCGACCAGGCCGGGACCGTCACCATCCCGCACGGCGCCATGGCCTTCCCGCTGTGGCGCGAGGACTGGTAAGCCTCTCTTCAACCTGAAGAGATCAGCGGACCAAGCCAGCCCTCTCCTGCTTCCCGGAAGCAGCGGCCCGAAGGGACGCGGCGATCCGGGATCTTCCCCGAAGAGTTCCGGGCACGACCCGACTACCACCGGGGAAGATCCCGGATGGCCGCACGCTGCGCGGCCTCCGGGAACGCAGAACAGGTGGACCGCCTCAGGCGGCCTTCGAGATGTAGCGGCGGTAGATGAGGATGGTCGCCGGCAGGAACACGAGGTCGGCGATCAGGGAGGCCAGCAGCGTCACGCCGCAGATGAGGCCGAAGGTCCTGAGCGAGGGCAGGTCCGAGAACATCGTCACGCCGAGGCCGAAGGCCAGCACCACCGTGGTCAGGATGATGGCCGGGCCGACCAGCACACGGGCGCGGCGGATATTGTGCTCGGCGGTGTCGCCCGAGCGCTCCTCGATACGCAGACGGTTCAAGAAGTGGACGAGGGCGTCGATGCCGAGGCCGAAGATGATGATGAGGGCGACCGCCGAGGAGAACTCGAGGCCGCCGCCCAGGGCCCAGAGCAGCGTTCCCGACGTCATCACCGGGAAGAGGCCTGGCAAGATGCTGATCAGCCCGACGAAGAACGAGCGGAAGGCGAGCCCGAGCAGCACCGCCGCGACGCCGACGCAGATGAAGACCTTCTCGTTCAGCTGCTCGATCATGCGGGCGCTGTTGCGGGCGGCGATAGCCGGGAGGCCGGTGACCGAGATCTCGTAGCCCGGATGCTCCTTCCTCACGGGGTCGAGCGCGCGGTCGATCTTCTCGACCACCGGCAAGATCTGGCTCGCATCCATGTCGGGCAGGCGCGCGGTGACGAGCACGGCGTTCTCCTCGGCCGCGATGAAGCGGCGCACGAGGTGCTCCGGCAGCACGCCCACGTATTTCCTAATGGTCTCGATGCTGTCGCCGCCGGACTCGGCGAGCCAGCGGCGCAGACTGTCGAGGGACCAGACGTTGCCGAGGCCCGCCTGCTTCTCGAGCACGTCGTGGGCGGCCGAGATCACGGCGAGGGTCGCGGGATCATAGAGCGAGACGCCGCCGTCAGCGGGCGAGTCCTTGCTGCCCTTCCACTGGATCATGACGTGCACGGGATTGGCGCCGGTCAGCTTTTGGTCGAGCTTGCCGGTGGCGTCGAGCGCCTGCTCGCGGTCCGGCACCTGGTCGGCCAGACGATAGCGCGGCTCGAGCAGGCTGTGGCCATAGGTGAAAAGCCCGAACAGGACGAAGCCCAGCAGCGAGTAGAAGATCGGGTGGTCGGTGACGCGGTCGACAATGCGGCCGACGAAGTTGCCGAGGCCGTCCATGAGCGCGTCAGCGGGCGTGCGGTCCTTGGCGAGCTTGCTCTCGTTGCGGATCAGGAGCACGGCGAGCAGCGGCAGGAACAGGATGACGGCGACGTAGGAGATGACGGTCGCCAGCGCGCCCGCCATACCGAAGGTGCGGATCAGGGCGGAGTCCGACAGCAACAGCGCGGTGAAGGACAGGATGGTGGCGCCGTGGGCGATCACGCAGGCAGGGCCGACGACGTGGACCGCGAATTTCACGGCATCGAGCTTGCTATCCCCCTCGCGCAGGCGGATGCGGATGGCAGACACCATCTGCATGGAATCGGCAAAGCCCATCACCATGACCAGCGGCGTCATGACGTTGAGGAAGAGGTTCAGGCGGAAATCGAGGCCGCCGAGGAGGCCGAGCGACCACACCACGGCGATCACGGGGGGCAGCGCGGCCACCAGCATCAGCGACACGCGGCGGAAGAAGATCGCGGCGATCGCCGCGCCGAACAGAAGCCCGAGCCCGTTATAGGTCATCTGATCGCGCTCGACGGCGTTGCGGATCTCGAGCTGCATCACAGGCGCGCCGGTGAGCTTGGCGTGCAGGCCCGAGCCCTCGAGATCCTGGTTCACCGTGTCCTGGATGCCGCCGATCACGACCTTTGCCGTCCTCTCGCGCACGATCGTCCGATCGAGCGAGATCACGATCATGGCGAGCTCCCCGTCGTCCGACAGGAATTTGCCTTTGACGATGTCGTTGTTCTTCAGGTTGTCGATGACGGCGGCGTAGGCCGCGGGATCCTCCGGCAGGTCGTCGGGCACGATGGGCGGCGGGTAGCCGGTCTCGTCGGGCTTGCCGCGCGCGGACAGCATCGAGACGAGGCCCTTGACGCCGTCGGTCAGCTGCAGGTCGATGGCGACGTTGCGGAAGGCCTCGAGCTGCGGCTTCTTCAGGAGATCCTTGCCCTCGACCACGACCAGCACGTCGTACTCGCTCGACGGAAAGCGGGTGTCGATCTCCTCGTACTGGCGAAACTCAGGCGTATCAGAGCGGAAGAGCTCGGACAGGCTGTCGTCGACCTTGAGGTTCAGGATGCCGAGCACCGCAAGGCCGGTGGCCGCGAGCAGAACGAGCGTCGAGAGGATGCGCGCGCGGAGCGGCACGAGGCCGAGACGCGCAAGGCCGGATATCAGCCGCGACTGCTGTAGCGGCCCATCGCTCGTCTCCATTCGCCGTGTCCCCCCTCAAGCACCGGCCGTGAGCGCTTTGCCGCGTCCCCCGAGCACTGCGCACTCTTCCAGACGGTGTGCTTGTAGACGGAGTGCTGTCCCGCGGGAAGAATGTTGCCGTGGCCGCGGCCCCCGCGTACAGAACACTCATGCCATGCGTTGGCATTTTGTTCCATACAGTCTCCCGCCGGACACTCCGGAGGCCTCGCCATGGCCGATCGCAAGGCCGACGCCACCCTCGATGCGACGGGCTTCCCCTGCCCGCTGCCCGTGCTCAAGACGCGGAAGGCGCTTGTCGGGCTCGCGCCCGGCGCCGTGCTCGAGGTGCTGGCGGACGACCCGGCCGCGGCCCAGGATTTCGAGGCCTACTGCCTGGTCTCGGGCGACCGGCTGCTGTCGCGGAGCACCGACAGGGGCGTGCAGCGCTTTCTGATCGAGAAGGCGGGCGAGGCGGAAGCCTCAAGCGCCCCGTCCACGACCCTCGACCCTACCCGGCCTTGACACGACGGGGAGGCTGCTCGCATAAGGGCAGCCCGTGCGCCGGCCTCCCTGTTCAGCCCGCGCACCAGGCCCCGTGGCTCAACACCCGAGTCAGAGGTCCCAAGGGCGGTTAGCTCAGCGGGAGAGCACACGCTTCACACGCGTGGGGTCACTGGTTCAATCCCAGTACCGCCCACCATTTCACTAAAATAAATCAATATGTTGGCTGCTATCTTCTCGACAATAGCTTGCGACACCGTGCGTTGGGAAGCACATGGGAAGCACCCGAGATTGAGTTCGGGCCTCTCCCGATGAGTCGACACCCTATTTCTACGCGACTGCTTACGTACTGGTCGAGGTCAATTACTGGCATGCCGCAACTCCGAAATGGCGCACTCCGCCAAGCAACAACAGACCCCGAGACGCTATTGATCGTCGTCGCGGTAGCCCGCTTCAGACAAGTTGGTCCCTCATCCCAAACAAGCGACGGTTCTTCAACATACTCTGTGCTGAGACGAACGCAACACGACGATGGTACTCGCACATTCGGTGAGTCCAGCGAGGAAATTCAATGTCTTCCAGCGTGGAATTCGACCTTCGCATCGGGATTGGCTGCTCCTGGCCCATCTCCGACGTCGACTTCTCGGCAGGTTCGTCCCAGAAGCGGACTCTAGTCGAATTTCTGACGGCTGCCGGCTCCGTGCATCCCGCAACGTCCGCACTTGGAGCGCATCCGGACGAGTTCACATTCGAGCTGACAGTCGATTTTGACCGTCAGCAGACGTCAGCGCCAAATCCAACCGAGGCAAGTCCCGCCCGTAGGGCGATCGCGCCGAGACATAGGCCAAAAGAACAGTGAGCGGCACCGAATCATATTTTTTTACATGGCATTAAGCCAAGACAGCATAATTTTATTGCGAGCCGAGCCGCATAACCTTGGCAGCGGCAACTTTTTTAAACGGTCGCTAAGGAGTTCCAATGTCTATTAATAAGAGCGTAAAAATCGCCAGCGCCGCGATGATCTGTGGCGTGCTCGCTATGGGAGCGACAACCTATTTCGCACTCAACAAGCTGAAAATTGGCGGCGATCTCTATCAGAGCATCGTGCTGGGGAAGGATCTCCTCGCCGATATCTTGCCTCCACCCGAATACATTATCGAGCCATACCTTGAGGCGACGCTTGCCCTGAACGACCCTAGCTCGTTGCTGCAGAGACGAGACCGGCTTGCTCAGCTCAAGAGCGACTATGACGCGCGCCACGAATATTGGAAACCGCAGGTATTCGACGACAGGATTCGCGATCTACTGACGGTCGGCGCCCATGCCCCGGCTGAAAAATTCTGGCAAATTCTCGAGAAGAGTTTCCTTCCTGCCCTCGCACGCGGCGATGTCGACGCCGCACGCGCAGCCTATACGGAGATCCAGACCGCTTACGCTGACCACCGGGCAAAAATCGACGAGATCGTCAAGCAGTCCAATACGTTCGTGGCGAGCACCGAGGAGCGAGCTCGGTCCGCCGACTCATGGATTATAGGTTTTGTGTTCTCAATCGCTGGGCTTCTGTTGGCACTTGCCGCTGCTTTCGCATTCGGCCTCGGAAAGTATTTGATTCGGCCTCTCATTGTGATCACGCAGTCCATGAAGGAACTTGCCGAGGGCAAATTCGATATAGCCCTGCCTGACCTCGCTCGCAAGGACGAGATTGGAGAGATGTCACGGGCAACGGAGGTCTTTAGGAAGAATGCCGAAGACCGGCGAGCTCTGACTGAAAAAGTTGAAGACGCAAGAATCGAAGCCGAAAGACGCAAAGCAGACTTAGAAGCTCTGGCGGCTGAATTCCTGGAGAAGGCCGACAGCCTCAAAGTTGTCTTAGATCGCCAATCTCACGTCGTTCGAGCCTGCGCAAAGGGCCTTGCAAAGGCGGCTGACGCAACCGATGCCCAAGTCCAGGCGGGGCTAGCAGCTTCCGCGGAAGCCGCTAGCAGTGTCCAAACGGTGGCAGCCGCAGCAGAGCAGTTGTCGGCATCGACAAAGCGGATTGCCGAGCAAACACATGTTAGCCACGAGAGTACTGTGAAGGCATCGCAATCGGCCAAAGACGCTTCGCACGACATCGCCAATTTGGCGAAAGTCTCTGGTATGATCGGCAATATTCTCGAGACTATTGGTGGCATTGCAGCACAGACCAATCTTCTCAGCTTAAACGCAACGATTGAGGCCGCTCGAGCCGGGGAAGCAGGTAAAGGCTTTGCGGTTGTAGCTAGCGAAGTTAAAGCTCTAGCCGGGCAGACAGCCAAAGCGACGGCGGAAGTTGCTAGACTCGTAACTGAAATCTCTGCGTCGACCGACGCGGCCGTTGGTTCGATAAAGACTATATCGCACCGCGTCGAAGAAGTTAATCGCATCAGCTCCGAGATCGCGTCTGCAGTTCATGAGCAGGAAACCGCTACCGCTGAGATCGCCAGCAGCGCTATGCGCGCATCGACGAGCACCGATGGTGCCCGAGAGACGAACCAAGAGGTATCAAAAGTCGCCGCGGTTACTCGCAGAGAAGTGAAGAGTATGGAAGAAGGAGCGAACTCTCTCTCCGAAGCGATAAAGGAGTTCACGAAGGGGATCGACTTTTTCCTCGGTTCTATTTCGAACGACATGAAAGACCGGAGAGCAGAAATTCGCCACCGTACGCGTAAAAGCGCGAAGATCGAATGCAACGGCAAGCAGTTTGAGGCTGCGGTGCTGAACGTCAGTTTGACCGGCGCTTCATTCGACCAAAATGCCGGTGTGCGCGACGGCGACAAACTCACGATCCATTTTGGGGAGACATCCGCAAGCGGACATGTCGCCTGGTCGAACGCGAATGGATTTGGAGCTAGGTTTGCGACCGCGATGCGTGAATTGCCCGTCGACTTGCGAGACGTAGCGTAGGGGGACCTAACGGCGAAGGGAACCCTTAGGACCACACTGCTTTTGCGTGTGCCATCCGGCTGCTTGAACCGCGAGCGCTATACTGTAGTCGTCCAGCTCCTTTTCTTCCTGTGGGCGTTCGCGCGGCGTCGAACTCGACTTCTCGCGGCCCGGCAAGTCACCCGACAAAGCCTTCATCGAGAGTCCGAAATTCCGAGCCAAGTGCATATCGGCACACTGGTTCCTGAGCCTTGCTGATGCCCGCCGAAAATGCGAGCGTTGTCGCAGACAATATAATGACGTTCGTCCGCACACGCCATCGGCTACGAAACGGCGTCAGCGCTGGCAAAACGCTCACAGTCAGCTTCGCCGCTTGAAATATAGATAAGGCAATACTGCGGAGGCCACCATGAGGCCCAGTGCCCATGCATAGCCCACAAGCCACTTCAGCTCCGGCATATAGTCAAAGTTCATTCCGTAGATGGAGGCGACCAGGGTCGGCGGTAGGAACACGACGGCCGCCACCGAGAAGATCTTGACCTTACTATCCCCTGCCTCTTGGCCGGGCCGCTGGCCGGATTAGACGCAGACCCTACTTCGGCGCGGACCGGTGCGCTAGCCGCTTACCCAACGAAATCCGCGGGGGTTTTTGGGCGGGGCAGATGGACGCATCTTTCATGTGTGGGGGGCGGTTGGGGCCACCGATCCGTCTCGACGACTGCCGCGCTCCGCGGAAGCACATGACGTTAAGCTCGCGTTAATCGACAGATAACTGGAGAATGCTAACTTGGAGACCCGGGAATGCGAGGTGTGCCGTTGGGTGACTTCCAAGATCAGAGGCATGGGCCGGTTGAGAACCGTGGCGTCGCAAGACGCCGTGTTCTCAAAGCAGGGATTGTCGCCTTCAACAACCGCCATTCTACACTCCCCTGCACCGTCCGCGATTTGTCTGAGACTGGGGCCCGCATCCGCATGGAAGGGACGCTGACCGCACCTGATACGTTTGACCTCATCGTCGAACTCGACGGATCGGAGGCCCCATGCAAAGTGGCGTGGCGCCGCGGTGCGGAGGTCGGCGTGATGTTCACCGCCGCGCCTCGCCTGAGAACGCCTAAAAGGAAGCAGGTGGTCACGGCGATTGCACCCGGCATCCCGCCCTCGCTGAGACGGCAGGGGAAATCCTGACGGCACAACTTTGCCGGGCGCGCATGTGGGACGGGCACCATTGTTTGTGCGGATGGTTCATTGTTTCTCAGGAGCTGATGGCGGGACTCCCACAATCTGATCGGCGATCAGCACCTCGGCCCGCCCCGAGCCCGCCGCCGCCACGCCGACGATCAGGCTGGCAGTCGAGACGATACCGTCATTGGCACCGAGAACCGCTGCCCGTAACCAGCCCGCTGCCGAACCAGGTTTCCAGCGGCGGGGCGGACCGATGTACCTATGCGTTGGGCGATCGGAAAGGGGGCGCCTAAAATCTCATTCTGCACGCGGTGCGGATGACCAACATCGGCGCAAACTTGAATGACAGCCGATGTCCGCTGATGTAGTTGAAGCGGCCACGCCGCGTTGTCGACTAGTCAATCACCTTATTAGCCGCGCAATATCCGCTTTCTCGGCGAGGCGGACTACTCAATCGCCTATGATCAAGGCGCCCGCCTAAGCCAACGCAAGGACTGCTCACTCGGAAGGCGCTCTATGTGCGTCGACATTGTAGTCTCAACTCGCAATGGCCTTCGCGAGGGCCCTCACCTCGGCGATGAGCCGCGACAGCATCTTGCGCTCGGCGATCGCCTCGGTAGTGAACACCCCCGACTTGAAATTACCGTTGCGCTCGCCTCGTGGCGCGCCGCTGCCCTGTGCGCCGCCGTGCATCCGGCAACGGGCCTTACCTTGTACCGCGGGAGACCTGCACGGTCTGCCGCTCCGGGTCCGCGCCTCGCACCTTGGGCATTGGCGCAACGCTTGGGGCTGGAAGCTCGTGCACCTCGTTTGCGGGTTTCACGCCCTCCACAACGGCGATCATCGCATTCAATCTGACAGTGTCGATCCTGCCTTTTAAATCTCTGCGGGCTGACATGAAATAGTTGAGTTGAGAAAAGGCGAACGCTGTTCCTCCAAATCCCACCAGCTCGCTATCCCAAAGGAAGCAATCGATCTCAAAGCGCTTGATTGAGTCGATGGTCCGCTTAGTGAGTTTTTGCTTTTGCATTACCCGCCCTCTGACCCCATCCCAATCTACGGGAAGCACCTGGGAAGCACCGAGAAGCAAATTGGCGGCAACGTGCGGCATGGTCAAGATGCCCGACTCAGCATTTTCAACGATTTAAGAAGTCTGCGGCAACCTGCTGAAACGCAGCGAAGGCGTGTCCCCAAGTTTCACACGCGTGGGGTCACTGGTTCAATCCCAGTACCGCCCACCATTTCATTGACATCATCGTCGGCACACATCCGCCCCGTCAGACCAGGGCGTTAGTCGCGAAAGTTCGACCGCGCACGTGTTGACGGGCGCCGTGGCCGGGCCGAAAATGGGTGTAAGGTGCGGCACACCTCATCGGGGCGGCAACATGGGCGGACGTTTCACGTGGTTTCTCCTGGGTGCCGTGGTGGCCTCGGCCGTGTGGCTCGTGGCGCTCAGGACCCTCGACCAGCAGCTCCTCCAGACATTCCTCGGGCTCAAATGACGCCAGGACGCGCACTGGCGATGATCCTCGCGCTTTGTTGCGGCGCCGGGGTCGCGTTGCCCGGAGCGGCGACAGCGGCGAGCTACAAGATGTGCGCATTCCGCGCCGGACCGAATGGGCCCTGCACATGCAAAGGCCCGGACGACGCCCCGGGACAGTTCTCGACCGTTGACAAGAGCCGCTGCCGGGCTGCCGAGCCCGCAAAGACCGATCAGCCGGGTGCCACCGCGACCCCGCCGGGCGGGGCTGGTCCGGCGGCCACACCGCTGCCCGCTGCCGCCACACCGCCTGCGCCCGCTGCGCCAGCGCCTGCCGCGATGCCGACCCCACAACCCGAGGCGCCTGCTGCGACCAATCCGGCTCCGGCTGCCGCCACCCCGCAGGAGGCCGCGCCTGCACCCGCCGCCCCGGCCGCCGCGGAGCAGCCATCCGCCGGCGCGCACAAGCTCGACGAGGTGAAGGCGCGCGGCAAGCTTCTCTGCGGCGTCAACACGAGCCTTCTCGGCTTCTCCTCGCAGACGGGGGCGGGCACCTGGAGCGGTCTCGACGCCGACTTCTGCCGCGCGGTCGCCGCCGCCGCGCTCGGCGACGCCAACAAGGTCGATTTCGTTCCGCTCGAGACCAACGAGCGCTTCGACGCGCTCTCCTCGGGCCGCGTCGACATCCTCTCGCGCAACACCACCTGGACCATGAACCGCGACGTGGACCTCGGCTTCGCGTTCGCCGGCGTCCTCTATTTCGACGGGCAGGGCTTCATGCTGAGCGACGAGCGCGGCCTCGTCTCGGCCCAGCAGCTCTCCGGCCTCAAGGTGTGCGTGGAAGCCGGCACCACGTCGGAGAAGAACATGGCCTACTATTTCAAGGCTCAGCAGATCGAGGCCGAGACGCAGGCCTTCCCGACGCGCGACGAGCTGCTCAAGGCCTATCTCGCGGGCGCCTGCGACGCCTATACCGGCGACCGCTCCGCCCTCTTTGCCGAGCGCGCCGCATTCCCGGATCCGTCGAAACACGGGATCCTGCCCGAGGTCATCTCCAAGGAGCCGCTCGGGCCAGTCGTGCTCAAGGCCGATGGCGAGTGGGCCGACATCGTGCGCTGGACGCTCGCAGGCTTGATCAACGCGGAGGAGGTCGGGCTCGACAGGGCCTCGGCGGCCGCCTCCCAACCGCTCTCGGACGATGCCCAGCGCCTCGTCGACGGAGCCGGTGCCTCGGGCGAGAAGCTCCGGCTCGCAAAAACATGGCTGCGCGATGCGGTGGCGGCGGTCGGCAACTACGGCGAGATGTTCGAAGCGAACGTGGGCAAGGGCAGCGCGCTCGGCATGACGCGAGGCCTCAATGCGCTTTGGAAGCGTGGCGGCATCCTCTATGCGCCTGTGATGTGGTGAGCCGGTGAGACCTGTTGCGTTGAAAGCTCTCGCAGGTGCCGGCCTTGTCGCCGGCCTGGCCGCGCTCGCCTCCCCGGCTTCGGCGCAAAGCCAGCGCATGCCGCCGCCAGAGCCCAGCCGCGAGCCGTGGGTCAGCACCGACGGCGTCTCGCTGATGCAGCGCGCCATCGACGGCTACCAGCGCATCGTCTCGGCCGGCGGGTGGCCGCAGCTTCCTGCCCGCATTACGCTCCGCGTCGGCGATGCCGATGCCAACGTCGCCACGCTGCGCCAGCGCCTCGCCACGACCGGCGATCTCGGCGTCGGGGGCCAATCCACCGTTTTCGATCAGGCGCTCGAGACGGCGGTCAAGCGCTACCAGCTGCGCAACGGTCTCGAGCCCACCGGCGTGATCTACGGCATCACGCTACGGTCGCTCAACGTGCCGGCCAACACGCGCTTGAAGCAGCTCGAGCTCAACCTCGCCCGCATGCAGGAGCTCTTGCCGCGGCTTGCCACGCAGCCGAAGCACATCGTCATGAACGCGGCAAGCTTCGAGATGCAGGCCACGCAGAACGGCTGGGTGGAGGTCGTGAGCCGCACGATCGCGGGCAAGCGCGCGACGCCGACACCGGTTGTGAGCGCCACCGTGCAGGCGATCAACACCTTGCCCTTCTGGAACGTGCCCGGCACCATCGCGAAAGCAGCGCTCATCCCGGCGGTGCGCAAAGACCCGTCCTATCTCTACAAGGAGCGCATCCGCGTTTTCTCCACCTTCGGCGGCGAGGAGATCGATCCCGCACTCGTCAACTGGTGGGGGCCGGAGGCGGACCGCTACGTCTTCCGGCAGGACCCCGGCCCGCAGAACGCGCTCGGCGTCATCCGCTTCGACATGCCGAACAAGCACATCGTCTACATGCACGACACGCCGATGAAGAACCTGTTCGGCTACTACGAGCGCGCCTACAGCTCGGGATGCGTGCGCTTGCAGAACTTCCTCGACCTCGCCGATTGGCTCCTGGCCGGGCAGGACGGCTGGACGCGCGCCGCGCTCGAAGCGACCATCGCCGCCTCCGAGCGCAAGACGATCAAGCTCAAGCAGCCGGTGCCCGTGCATTTCATCTACCTCACGGCGTGGATCGCGGAGGGGCAGGTGCAGTTCCGCAACGACCTCTACAATCGCGACGAGAGCGCCTTCGATGGCGGCGAGGACGTCTCGGCGCGCGCCATGAACGCCCAGCTCGCTCCCTAGCCAGAGAGGCCTCCGTTGAAGATGCTTCAGGCCATCGCGGCCGCCGCTGTCCTGCTGAGCTGGTTTCATTCGCCGACGCTAGCGGCAAACCTGGCGGCCAACTTCGGCGTCGGCCCCTCGGAGATCTCGCGGGCGCGGCCGGGGACAGTGCTGCGCATCTGGCCGCTCGAGGGCGGCGTGCGACCTGGCTACAAAGGCTACCGCATTCTCTACCGGTCCACCGGCCTCAAGAACGAGGCGATCCTGGTCACGGGCGCACTCATTTTCCCCGAGAGCGGGGACGGGGAGAGTGAGCGGCCCGTCGTCGCCTGGGCGCATCCGACCAGCGGCGTCGTCACACGCTGCGCGCCGACGCTGATGCCGGGCCTCGCGGGCACCATCCAGGGCCTCGATGCCCTCTTAGACAAGGGCTACGTGATCGTCGCCACCGACTATCCCGGCCTCGGCGCGCCGGGTGACCACCCGTATCTGGTGGGGGCGAGCGAGGCGCGCGCCGTGCTGGATTCCGTGCGTGCGGCCCGCTTCATCAAGAACGCCCAGGCAGGAAACGCCTTCGTCGTGTGGGGGCATTCGCAGGGCGGCCACGCGGCGCTCTTCACGGCGCACGAGGCCCCCGCCTATGCTCCGGAGCTGAAGCTGCTCGGGGTCGCGGCGGCGGCGCCGGCCACCAAGCTCATGGAGCTGTTCGAGGCCGACCGCGACACATCGAGCGGGCGCAGCATCACGGCGATGGCGCTCTATGCATGGTCCCGCGTTTACGGTTTCCCGCTGTCACGGTTCGTAGTGGCGGACGCTGAGCAACCGTTCATCAAGCTAGCCGGCAACTGCATCCAGACGCTCGCCGACTTCCAGAAGATCGACAAGGACGAGCATGCGCTCATGCGCAACTTCCTCGTCGGCGACGCGCTCAAGGATCCGCGGATCGGCGCCATCTTCAAGGAGAATACGCCCGGCCTCATGCCCGCGGGCCTGCCCGTGTTCCTCTCGCAGGCGCGGGGCGACACGCTTGTACGGCCGGACGTGACGCGTGCCTACGCCAAGGAGCTGTGCGACGGTGGCGCCAGGGTGAAGCTCGTCATGCTGAAGGGCGGCTCGCACATCATCACGGCGCGCGACAGCGCCTATGCCGCCGCGACGTGGATGGCGAGGCTCTTCGACGGCCGCGCGCCGCCGAACGACTGCTAGAGCTAGGCGGGGAGCCTGTTCTCGGCCACGAGCTTCTTCAGTTGCTCGAACTCGTACTCGACAGACGCCAGAAGCTCCTCGCTCGAGGCCTGCTCAGAACGGGCCTTGTCGAGGTCGGTCGTGAACTCGTCGAACGAACGCTGGAGCATTGCAAAGGCAGCATCGGTGTCCATGGGGCTCTCCTTCAAGAGAACCCTTCTGCGCTATGCCGATTCTGGGCGCGCTCTGGGGCAGGGCAATCTTCTCCCCAGAAATCATGGACTTGTATGGGCCCAGCACGATCAGCGATGTCAGCCCGAGAGCGCCGCGGCGGCGACGGCGTCGCCGTACATGGTCATCATCGGCTCGTCGTCGAGGATGGCCTCCTCGTACTTGCCGTAGCCGTTGAAGTCGCCGGCGATGGCGCGGCCATAGGCGCCGACGTTGCCGATCTCGATGTAGTCGCCCTCCTTGATGGAGGACGGCAGGAGGAACGGCCCCTTCATGTGGTCGATCGAGTCGCAGGTGGGGCCCCAGAGCTCGAACGGCACAAGCTGCTCGCCGGCTGCCATCTCGCGGCTGATGAGGCGCGCGGGGTAGACCCAGCCCAGATGCGCCGCGTCGAACAGCACGCCGTAGCCGCCGTCGTTGATGAAGAGATCGCTGCCGCGGCGTGCTTCCACGCGGACGATCAGGGTCTCGGCCTCGGCCACGAGGGCGCGGCCCGGCTCGCACATGAGGCGCACGCTCTCGCGCACCGGCAGCTTCTCGACGCTGTCCTTGATGGCCGCGATGAAGCGGGCGAGCGGCGCCGGCTGCATGCCGGGATAGATCGACGGGAAGCCACCGCCGACGTCGAGGCGATCGACGACGACGCCAGCCTTGCCGATCAGGCGCTGCACCTCTGCCAGCGCGTTGACGTAGGCGTCGGGCGTCATGGTCTGCGAGCCGACGTGGAATGTGAGGCCGAGCTCGGCCGCCACCTGGCGCGTCTTGACGAGCAGGCGGGCGGCCTTCTGGCCGGTGGTGCCGAACTTGCGCTCGAGCGGAATCTTGCTGTTGATCGCGGGCACCACGACGCGCACGAAGAGCGCGAGGTCGCGGGCAGGGCCCGAGGGGCCGGCCGTCTCCTCGACGATCTTCCGCAGCTCGTCCTCGGTGTCGAGTGAGAACGAGCGGATGCCGTGCACGTGGTAGGCTTTGCGAATGGCCTCGCGCGACTTCACGGGATGCATGAAGTGCAGCTCGGCGCCGGGGATGGTCACCGCGTCGTCGATCTCGGGGATGGAGGCCACGTCGAAATGGCGGATGCCGGCGCCGTAAAGCGCGCCGATCAGGAAAACGGAGCTGTTGGCCTTGTATGCGTAGGCGACATCGCCCGGGAAATTCTCGATGAACCAGCGCGCTGCGCGCGCCGCGGCGTGCGGACGGGCGCAGAGAACAGGACCTTCGGGCTTACGGGTGGCGACAAGATCAGCCGCTGAGGCAAATCGCTCCATAACACCGGACCTCCACCAACATGGGTTGGACAAGAAGCGCCGTGCGAAGCGAGATCGCCGCCGTGCGTGGCTCGCATTTAGGGCCTCGAGACCGCGATGTAAAGACCCTTTCGGGCAAAAGGGTTAGGTCATTCTGCGTCCGGCGCGTTTGTGACAGAGAGCTGACATCCCAATCCCCTCTCCCTCTCGTGGGGAGAGGGACGCGTCACTTCCGTTCCTCGGCGCGTCCGGGGCGGGGGTGCGTAGTGGGATGGCGGCCCTCCTTGAAGGTCGCCGTCTTGCAGTCGCCCTTTCATGGCACGACGTCAAAGCGCCGGCGCCGGTTCCCATCACGGTGCGGGCGGCGACCCTGGCGGCGTGTCGGGGCCCCGTCCGCTGCGACCGAGCCGTTCGCACACCGAGGCCGCGCTCGACACCGTGTGATCGGAGAGGGCGCTCTCGACGCTCAGGAACTCCACGGTGCCATCGCGCACGACCATGGCATAGCGATTCGAGCGTATGCCGAGACCGAACTCCGACAGGTCGACCGCGAGTCCGGACCGCACCGCGAACTCGGCGTTACCGTCGGCGAGCATGAGGATCTTGCTCTGCGCCGAGTGGTCGTGCGCCCAGCGGTGTAGAACGAATACGTCGTTGACCGCCGTGCAGGCGACGACATCGACGCCGCCGCGCTCAAGGCTGCCCACCAAGGACACGATGCCCGGCAAATGCAGCTTGTGGCACACGGGAGTGAACGCGCCGGGCAATCCGAAGACCGCGATGCGCCGGCCGGAAAAAATCTCTCGCGTCTCTTTCAGGGCAGCGGCGCCCTGCTCCATGACCACGAAGGTCGTTTCAGGAAGTCGCTCGCCATCTTTGATCATGATCCGCTACCGCCTACATCACCCATCGATGCTGTGACCTAGCGAGACAAGCGCTCCGAAGTTTGGCGCGCAGCCGATCGTGTTCGCCATACGAATGCCAGCTTCGCGGTTACACGTCGTCGGATCAATTCTGATCTGACGTCTTCAAGCTGCAAAGCCGTTGTTGCCGGCGTGCGCATGCGCGCAGCCTCTCCGGCGCATTGGGCATTCGCTTGCCTCCAATCAGTTCTGCGTATGTAGGATGGCACGATGACATCGAGCGACGATGCAAAACCCACATCTGCGGAGGTGCTTGCCTCCCTGCGCCGAACGATAAGGACCGGCGTTGGGCAAGACGCGCATCACCGCGACGGCCCTGCAATCGAGCAGTTGGACGACTTCGAGCTGCCGGCAATGTTCCGTAACGAGCGGCCGCCCGCCTCGACCGCATCTCTTGTGGAGCGTCTCAGCACGGCGCTCAGTCCGCCTGCGCTCCCCGGCACTCACGGTGTGCACGCCGCCGAAACGGCGCCGGGACCGGAAACGCGAGTGCCCCGGGAAATGCCGCCGTGCCGCGACCGGCTGGTGGTTCGCATGGCGCCGCCGAGCAAGCCTGCCGCCTCAGCGCCGCCGCCACTGGCGCACGCCGTGCCGAAGGCGATGATGGGAAGCCTGAACTATCTCATCGGCGCCGGCAGCACGATCGGCGAGCCGAATGCCGACGACAACGACGGCGCGTGGCGCGCATTGCCTCCGAAACTCCCGCGCATGCCGGGCACGCTTGAGGCAGATACCGCGGCGCAGCTGCGCCCGGTGCTCCAGCAATGGCTGGACGATAACCTCAATCGCGTGTTCACCGAGGCCCTGATCTCGACGCTGCGGCGCGATCGCGAGACGTGACCGCCGCGAGCGGCGCGAACTACTTGCGTTCCTGGGCGCGGCGGAGGGCGGCGGCGAGAGCGCTTTCGCCGGCCTCGGGCGCCTTCTTCTGGGGCGGGGGTGCGTAGCTGCGGGACTGTTGCGACTGTGGCGCGGCCGCGGGGCGGCGGTCGCCTGCTCCCGCACTACGCTCGATCGAGCCCGAGCGCATGGTGAGCGCGATTCGCTTACGCTCGACGTCGACCTCCTTGACGCGGACGGTCACCACGTCGCCCGCCTTCACCACCTCGCGCGGATCCTTCACGAAGCGGTCGGCAAGCTCCGAGATGTGGACGAGGCCGTCCTGGTGCACGCCGACGTCGACGAAGGCGCCGAAGGCCGTCACGTTGGTCACAGTGCCCTCGAGCTGCATGCCGGGCTTGAGGTCCGATATCTTCTCGACACCCTCCTTGAAGGTCGCCGTCTTGAACTCGGGGCGCGGGTCGCGGCCGGGCTTCTCGAGCTCGGCGATGATGTCGGTCACGGTCGGGATGCCGAAGCTCGCGTCGGCGAACTCCGCAGGCTTCAGCGCCTTCAGGAACGCGCGGTCGCCTATCATCGACTTCATCGGCCGCTGGGTCCTCTCGGCGATGCGCTCGACAACCTCGTAGGCTTCGGGATGCACCGCCGAGGCGTCGAGCGGATTGGTGCCGTTCATGATGCGCAGGAACCCCGCCGCCTGCTCGAAAGCCTTCGGGCCCAAGCGCGGCACCTTCTTCAGGGCGGCGCGGGTCTTGAACGCACCGTTCTCGTTCCTCATGGCGACGATGTTCGAGGCGAGCGTCTGGTTCAGGCCCGAGACCCGTGTCAGCAGCGGCACGGAGGCTGTGTTGACGTCGACACCCACGGAGTTCACGCAATCCTCGACGACGGCGTCGAGCGATCGGGCGAGCGCCGTCTGGTCGACGTCGTGCTGATACTGGCCGACGCCGATGGCCTTGGGCTCTATCTTGACCAGCTCGGCGAGCGGATCCTGCAGGCGGCGTGCAATCGAGACCGCTCCTCGCAGCGATACGTCGAGATCGGGGAACTCCTTCGCAGCCATCTCGGAGGCCGAATAGACCGAGGCGCCGGCCTCGGACACCATGACCTTGGTGAGATTCAATTCGGGCATCTTCGCCATCAGCTCGGCGACGAGCTTGTCGGTCTCGCGGCTGCCGGTGCCGTTGCCGACGCTCACGAGATCGACCTTATGCCTGAGGCACAGGGCGGCGAGCGCCGCGAGCGAGCCCTGCCAATCGCGCTTCGGCTCGTGCGGATAGATGGTGGCGGTCTCGACCAGCTTGCCGGTGGAATCGACGACGGCGACCTTCACGCCGGTGCGCAGACCCGGATCGAGGCCCATGGTGACACGCGGGCCGGCGGGCGCGGCGAGCAGCAGATCCTTAAGGTTCTGCGAGAAGACGGTGATGGCCTCGCCATCGGCTCGCTCCTTGAGGCGTGTCAGGAGATCGGACACGATCGAGGTGGCGAGCCGCGCTTTCCAGGCGAGCCGCACGGTCTCGACGAGCCAGGCGTCAGCGGGACGACCCTTGTCGGCGATGCCGAAAGAGGAGCGGATCCTGGCCTCGGCCGGATGTGTCTTGGCCTCGTCGTGGGCGACGTCGAGATCGATGTCGAGGATGCCCTCGTTATAGCCGCGCAGAAGCGCCAGCGCGCGATGGCTCGGCATATCCTTGATGCGCTGGCCGAAGTCGAAATAGTCGGAGAACTTGGCGCCTTCCGTCTCCTTCGCTTTCTTGACCTTGGAGGTGAGGTCGCCCTCGCTCCACACCCATTCGCGCAGCTGGCCGACAAGCTCCGCCTTCTCGGACATGCGCTCGATCAGGATGTTGCGGGCGCCGTCGAGCGCCGCCTTGGCATCCTCGACGCCTTTGTCGGCAGCTATGAATTTCGCGGCCTCTATGGCGGGATCGCGCGCGGGGTCGGACAGCAGGGCCTCCGCCAACGGCTCGAGGCCGGCCTCGCGGGCGATCTGGGCCTTGGTGCGCCGCTTCGGCTTATAGGGTGCGTAGAGGTCCTCCAGCTCGACCTTGGTCGCGGCAGCGCCTAGCGCGCGGGCAAGCTCCGGCGTGAGCTTACCCTGCTCCTCGACGCTCTTCAGGATGGCGGCGCGGCGGTCCTCAAGCTCGCGCAGATAGACGAGACGCTCGGAGAGCGTGCGGAGCTGCGTGTCGTCGAGGCCGCCCGTCCTTTCCTTGCGGTAGCGGGCGATGAAGGGCACGGTCGCGCCCTCGTCGAGAAGGGAGACGGCGGCAGCAACCTGCTCCGCGCGCGCGCCAAGCTCGTCCGCAATACGCCGATTGATCTTGTCCATGGACTTCATCCCAAAAGGAACGCCTTTTTGCCTTCCCCCTCGTGGGAGGGGCGGGGGACTCCGGAACTGCAGGAGCTCTGCAATTTCCCCCTCCCCTAGAGGGAAGAATCCCGTGATGCGGTGGCTTCAATGATCTAGGACGCGCGCTGCGTCAACTCGGCGGCGGCCGCGGACGCGTCTGCACTCTCCTCCTCGAGATCGAGGGATTTGAGGCGGTCGCCGCGCGAGGTGATTTTCCCAGCGGATGCCGAGACTTTCTCGAGCGCCTTGACGGAGAGACCGAAATGCTTCTCGAGCTCGCCCACGCGCCCGGCGAGACGTGAGACGTCCTCGAGCAACAGGCCAACCTCGCGCTGGATCAAGCCCGCCTGGTCGCGCATTTTGGCGTCCTTGATGACGGCCAGCATGGTCTGCACGGCGAGCATGAGGCTGTTCGGCGCGACGATGACGACGCGGGCGCGATGGGCGCGCTGCACGAGGTCCGGAAAGTGCTCGTGCAAGTCGCCATAGACAGATTCGGAGGGCACGAACATCAGAGCGGTGTCCTGGGTCTCGCCGGGGATCAGGTATTTGCCGGCGATGTCGTCGATGTGGCGACCGATCGCCTCGCGGATGGTGTCGCGGGCGAGCTTCACCTCGTCGGGCGCGCGGGCCACACGCAGCGCCTCGAAGCCCTCGAGCGGAAACTTGGAATCGATCACGAGCGCCGCAGGCGAGTGGGGAAGGCGGATCACGCAATCGGGCCGCTTGCCGTTCGAGAGCGTCGCCTGGAACTCGTAGGCGCCGATCGGCAGCGCGTCGCGGACGATGGTCTCCATGCGCATCTGGCCGAAGGCGCCGCGGGCCTGCTTGTTAGCGAGGACGCCCGAGAGCGAGAGCACCTCGGAGGAGAGCTCGGAGAGACTCTGCTTGGCTTCCGCGATGACGGCGAGGCGCTCGTTCAGGGTGACGAGGCTCTCGGAGGTGCGGCGGCCGGCCTCGGCCACGTTGGCGCCGAGCCTCTGCGATGTGGCGTCGAGCGTCTGAGCCATGTGGCGGGCGAGCGTGTCGACGCGCTCGCCGAGGCGGGCCACGGTGTCGCCGTTCTGGCGCTGCGTCTCGGCGAGGCTCTCCGAGAGGCGGCGGCTCACGCTTTCGATCGATGTCGCGAGCCGCTGGGCGACCTGCTCCATGCGCTCGTCGAGCGTGCGCGACTGCTCGGCCTCGCGGCGCACCGTCATCTCGCCAATGGCGGTGAGCCGGCCCTTGATCTCGGCAAGCTCGGCGGCGGTAAGGGCCTGGGCCGTGGCATCGACGACACGGCGGCGCCTCAAGGCCAGGAGCGCGACAAGGCCCACGAGCGCTGCCGCGGCGAGCGCGAGCAGCAGAGGATCGACGCCGGCAAGAGCCGCGGCAATGGTCTCGCGCAGCGTAGCCAGCCATTCCGCTGGAGGTGAGGAGCCCTGCTCTATCATCGGCTCTGCCTATCCGATTCGGCAGGGCAAAGTTTTGGCGCCTTTTTTTCAGGACTTCGGCCGGGCCATGCACCCGGCCATAGGCCGCAATGCCGTTCTCTAGACTCCGTCAGTGAAACGCGCGCACCTCGACCGGCGCGCGGCAGGCAACCGCCGCCTTGCGTCCCCATGCCAGCGCCTCGTCGAGGTCGGCGGCCTCCAGCACCCAGAAACCGCCCACGTGCTCCTTGGTCTCGAGATACGGCCCATCAGTGACGATCACCTGACCATCAGGCCCGGCCCGCAGCGACACGGCGCTGTTTGCGGGGTGCAGGCCGCCGACAAAGCGTCTGATGCCCGCGGCGATCATCTCCTCATTGAGGACGTCGATATCGCGGGACATCGCCTCATCCTCGATGGACGGGTCGTAATCATCGGGGTGGTGAATGGCAACCAAGTACCGCGTCATGGAGCGTCTCCTGAACGGCCTGTCGGATGGGCCGGTGGTCTTCAGCCTCACGGTATAGACGAACGGCCGGATCGTGATCCGACACCGCTCCAAAGCCTTTTTCTCAGCCTCGCGAGGAGCAATAAAAAGGGCGCGTCACGCGACGCGCCCCGATGATGAGATGATTCAACGCGGCTGCTGCTACGCGGCCCGCGCGAGCGAAATCGGCATTTCGGTCAAGCGATTGGAAAATACCACGCCGCACCTCGCGCCATCCACCCACGTGACCACCGCATCCGTGGTGACCTCGCGGAATTGAATGCCCACTTTCATGTTCTGTTTGAATCCGGGGTGCTGCGCAAAGCTTGCGCCGCTCAAGCTGATGTCCGAGATCAGGGCCTTCCCCGATTGGCCGGAGTACGAGACAGACACCTGCTCGTGCGCCTGATGCCTTATATCGCTCCGCCGGTCCTGCATGTCAGAGGAGATCCCGCCGAGGAAGGCGTCGATGCCCTTGGTGAACTCAATGATGGCCGCCGACAGGGTGTTGGCTCCGTCCTCAATGCACTTGACCTCGGCACGCGTCTGCCCGACGACGGCAGCCACCTTCTCGGAATTGCCCTTGGCCCCGTCGGTGCATGTGGCGGCGCGACACGCACTTTCGGCGATCTCGTTCGTGGCCGTGCCCTGCTCGCCAACGGAGTCCGCGATCGCGCTCGTCAGACGGATAACCTCCTCGACACGACCCGATATCGCCGCGATAGATGCGGCGGCCGTCTCGGTCGAGACATTGATCGCGTTGACGTGACGGGCAACCTCAGCCGTTGCCTTTGTGGTCTGCTCAGCCAAAGCCTTAACCTCGCCTGCGACCACGGCGAAGCCCTTGCCTGCCTCGCCGGCCCTGGCGGCCTCGATCGTCGCGTTGAGGCTCAGAAGGTTGGTCTGCGACGCAATGCTTCCGATAACGTCGAGAATGCTTCCAATCTGTCTCGTAACGTCCGACAACTTGCGCATGTCCTCGTTGGCATGCGCAGCCGCGGCCGACGCACTCGACGTGATCTCGCGGCTATGCATCGTCTGCTCGGCGATTCGCTTCGTGGATGCAGACAACTGCTCCGCAGCAGCGGCCACCGTTTGGACGCTGCTCGCGGCCTCGCTCGACGAACCCAATCCGAGTGTCACCTGCTGGTCCGTAGCGTCGGCAGAGCTGGCAAGCCGCCTCGCGCTCTCACGGACGACGTGAGCCTGGCGGTCAAGAACCGTCTTCATAGCGTCGGCTTTGCCCAGAAACTCCCTCGAAAGATTTTCGAGCTCCGCCTTTCGCGTCTCGGCCTCCTGGCGAGACTTGTCGATATTTGCGGTAAGCTCGATGCGCTCGATTGCATTTTGGCGGAAAACATCGGTCGCCCGTACCATGTCTCCGATTTCATCTTTGCCGGAGACAGGGAGAGAAAGGTCAGTATCGCCCTCTGCAAGTGCATGCATCGCGGCGCTGAGCTGACTGATCGGCTTGACGATGCGAGCAATCACGACCCAAACCGCCATCGCAACCGCAGCCAGCACGACCAATGCGAGCGCGGCGATGAGCACCTTGATGAGATCGATCTTCTCCGTGGTGGAAAGCTCGAGCTCAGACGATAGGCGGTTCGCCTCACTGACAACGAGATCGATTTGCTTTCTGTGGTCGGCGTAGGCGCCCTTGATCTTGGTGAGAATCGACCCGGCGTCCTCCTGCCGACCCGCCTTCAAAGCCGGAAGGAAGTCATGCTCCACGAGGCTCCAGAATTGCGATGCCGGCTTGTATGCGTCATCGAGAAGAAGCTTGGCGAGCCGTGGCTCGAGATCCTGCTCTAGCCAGTACGCATGGCGGTCCTCGTAGTCCTTGCGGAGCTGAGCCAGCCGATTTTCGTGGTCGGCTAACGCCTCCGGCTCATCGAAGGCCAGATTGACCTCGAGAAATGCCTCGACGACATATTCCGGCGGAGGAAGCACATCGGCGACGAGGTCTTTCTTCTGAACGATCTGGGTGTAGATCGGACCGCCGACCTCGACGCTGCTGATTGTCCACCAACCCGCGCCGAGCAAAGTTGCAATTCCAACAAGAACGGCAGCGCCGAAAACGCGAGATGCAACACCAATGCGCATTTTATTACCCACTTTAAGATTGGATAAAGGAAGGGAAGACAGCGTGCGCGAAATAGCGCTTGAAAATTATGCAGTGGTCCGATTTTGCATGGCGATCTTTAAAAAACGGATTAGAATGTGCTAATATATCGTTGAATGTTTTTATTTCTTCTCTTGCAAACCGAGCGTCGGCTAGAGGCCCGGCGCGATGGTCACGTAGATGGCGGCGCGGCCTTCGAGGGCCGGGCCCGCGGGGTCGATGGCGGGAAGCTCCGGATCCGCTCCGGGGAGTCCCCGCCGGCGGCGGCGCGGCGGCTCGCTCGTCTTGGCCGCGGCCTCGCGCTCGGCGCTCGTGCGCAGAAACGTACGCCAGTCGCCGACGACGGCGAAGCGCTGCCTCTCATAGTCGTAGACGACACCCTCCGGCCGGCGCGCCGTGCGCTGGCAGACGGCGACGATCTCCTCCTCGCCGGCACGCTCGAAGCGGAACTGGTAGCCGGCTGCGTTGCCGGGCACACGCACCGTCACGCCCGGCGCGATCAGATTGTCGGGCTCGAGCTCGTTCGGATAGAGCACGATGGCCTTGCCGTCCTGGTCGACGTCGATCAGCGTCAGGTGGCAGGCCTTGCTCACGGACACATTGATCGTCGCGAGATCGCCCGCGGCGTAGACAGGCTTGTCGGTCCAGAGCTGGAGGTCGATCGTGCTCGGAGCCTCGCGCGCATCCCCAGCCGGCGGGCTCTCCGGCGCCGGAAGCGGACTGAGGCCGTCAAGCGCTCCCCGCACGCGCTCCCACTCTTCTCGCGCCAGGACGCCGTGGGCGAGGCGACGCGCGAGACGGCCGAGCTCCCCTTCGAGGCCGGCCAGACGCTCGCGGAGCGCATGCGGCTCGACGCCGACCTCGGCGGCGGCGCGGGCCAGATCCACGTCCGCCGTCCACTCGCCGCCAAGCTCCCGCAGGTGCATCTCCGTCGCCGCCACGAACCGAGCGCCGGCCAGCGCGTCGCCGCTGTCGGCGGCCAATCTGGCGTGGACCAGAACGCGGCTCGCGAGCCAGTCGGCCGGCACCGCGCCGGTCTCGCCCATGGGGGCGCCCTTGATCAGCCACTCCCAATCGTCGCGGTCGAGCGGGACCTCGGACGGGCGAAAGGCGAGCACGGCGCTGGCGTCTCCCAATGTCTCGAGGCGGGGGGCATCCCGCACGCTCGCAACAGCGGCGAGAAGCTCGCCCACGGTCTCGCGAAAGTCGGCGAGGCGGCGCTCCGGCAGGCACGCGTTGTAGAGATGAGCGAGCGAGACGAAGCGGGTATCCTTTGCCTGGGCGACACCGACGGTCTCGACCCAGCGCCCGATCAGCTCCTCTACGGCATCGGGCGTCACGAGGGCACGGTCGCGGCACTCGGCTTCGCGGCGCGGCAAGCTCTCGATCCAGTCGCGCACACTCTCGATCTCGGCGGCCGTGGGCCCCGCCGCGCCCGGCGCGCCGTAGTCGCGGAGCGGCGTGTGGCGACCGAGCAGCCGCTGATACAGGAATGAGGCGTCGGGGCGGCCGGGGACGACGAGGCGCGGCGTTGCGGCGAGGATGCCGAGGTCCAGGATGGTGCCGAAGCGGTCAGGCGCGCGACCACTGACCCGTCCCTCCTGGTGGCAGGCCGCACAATGGGCCTCGAAGACCGCACGCGCTCGTTCGGCCGCGGGTCTCAACGCTGCCGGGGCGGCAGCGTCCGGCTCTGCCCCGGCGAGGCTCGCGCCGCCGACCGCCAGCAAAACGAACACGGCGCACGCGACAGCGCATGCCCACGGCACTGCCTTACTCGACCCCGCCATCGTCCCTCCTGCTCCGCACCATAGAAGCGGCGCTCGGTGCCCTGCTAGTACGGTTCGGCAACAGGGTTGCGCCGGCCTTGCAGGCCCGCCACCGGATCCGGGTTGTCGTCCCCTCCAAACGGTGGGTAGTCCTCGGCCCGCTCGTGTCTTATGTGTTTCAGACAGCTATTGGGCTGGGGAGCAGCCGAGACAACAAGGCCGCCATGGCGCACGGTGGAAAGCTTCTGATCGATCAGCTCGCGGCGCATGGCGTCCAACGCGTGTTCGAGGTTCCGGGAGAAAGCTTCCTCGCCGCCCTCGACGGACTCTACGAAACCAATGCCATCGCCACCGTTGTCTGCCGCCACGAGGGCGGCGCGGCGATGATGGCCGAGGCTACCGGCAAGCTCACGGGGCAGCCCGGCGTCGCATTCGTCACGCGCGGCCCCGGCGTGGCCAACGCGGTGCCCGGCGTCTATGTGGCGCAGCAGGACGCAACGCCGATGATCCTGTTCGTGGGGCTGCCTCCGTCCGCGATGGAGGAGCAGGCGCCGTTCCAGGACATCGACATTGCGGCGCTGTTCTCCGGGCTCGCGAAATGGACGGCGGTGATCCGCGAGACGGACCGCATCCCGGAGTATGTTTCACGCGCTTTCCGTACGGCCGTTTCGGGTCGGCCCGGGGCGGTGGTGCTCGGCCTGCCCGAGGACGTGCTCGCTGCGCGAACCGAGGCACGCGTGATCGAGCCTGCGGCAAGCGAGGGCCCGGCACCATCGGCCTCCGCGCTCAGCGCGCTGCAGCGACTACTCTCCGAGGCCGAGCGGCCTCTTCTGATCGTCGGCGGCCCGGCATGGAGCCGGCCGACGCAGCAGGCGATCGAGCGCTTCGCCGCGGCGCTCGACCTGCCGGTCGCCGCGGCTTTCCGCTGTCAGGACTACGTCGACAACCGTCACCCCTCGTATGTGGGGCATCTCGGCTTCGCCACCGACCGGAAGCTCAAGGCGGGCGTGCGAGCCGCGGACCTCGTCATTGCCATCGGCGCCGAAGTGAGCGACATCGCGACCAACAACTACGCTGTACTTGGCGGTCCCGACCAGACCTTCGTCCAGGTGCACCCGGAGCCGGAGGCGCTGCTCGGCTACCGCGGCGCGACGCTCAGCATCGCGGCTCCATCGAACGCTTTCGCGGCGGCACTGGCAAGCTTCGCCCCCGAGCAGCGCGTGAGCGGCAACAGCGCGTCGCAACGCCCCTGGAGCCGCTACCGCCACGACCTGCGCGCCGCCTACGAGGCGAGCCACGTGCCGCAGCCGACGCCCGGCGAGCTTCGCCTCGAGGACGTCGTTTGCACGGTATCAAAACTGCTCCCAGAAAGCGGGATCGTCACCAACGGGGCAGGCAACTACTCGCAGTGGGTGCACCGCTATTTCACCTTCAAGGGCTATCGCAGCGCGCTCGCGCCGACGTCGGGCTCCATGGGGTACGGGCTGCCAGCCGCCATCGCCGCCAAGCTCGAGCACCCGGACGCACCGGTCGTCTGCTTTGCCGGCGACGGCTGCTTCATGATGACAGCGCCCGAGCTCGCAACCGCCGTCCAGTACGGGTTGGCGGTGGTGGTCCTGATCGCCAACAACGGCATGTTCGCAACCATCCGCATGCATCAGGAGCGCCAGTATCCGGGGAGGACGGTCGGCACCAGCGTCGTCAATCCGGATTTCGCGGCGCTGGCGCGGAGCTTCGGCGCGGACGGTGCGACTGTGACGCGGAGCGAAGATTTCGAGGGTGTGCTGCGGCGCGCGCTCGCCGCAGACCGGCCGTTCGTCATCGATCTCAAGATCGATCCCGAGGCGGTCAACCCGCTCGAGACACTTGCCGGCGTGCGCGAGGGACGCGTTGCGAAATAGGAAACCCGGCCATTCCGCGGCAAAGCGGTTAAGGGACCGAGAGGCTGCGCCAACAGCGGCTCAGGGCCAGAACCGGTCGTAAAGGCCGAGTGCGATCTCGAAGACAATCAGTCCTATGATGTACCATTCGAGGCGATGGCTCGTGCGCGTGCCGATCAGGTCGGTCAGCGTGTCGGACGTCTCGCGAATGACCTCGAGCTTGCGCGCGATGGCGCGGCTCCTGACGGTCAGGTCGTACTCGTCGACGAGGCGCGTCCAGAGCCGCTCGAGCTCGGGATGGTCCCACAAGACGTCCGGCTTCTCCTCGAGATCGACCCGGCTCGCGGCGCGCTGCTGGATCGCGAGCGCGTCGCCGATCTGCTCAAGGAGTTGCGCCTTGGGCCCGGACGGCAGGCTGCCGCGCTTCAGGCATTCCGTGACCGGGCCGATGCGATCGAATGCGCGGGCGATGCGACGCTCGTCCTCGGCCATGGCCACGCTCATGCCCAGAGCCTCGGCAACGAGAAGCAGACGATGCTGGTCGAGCCCCTTGAGCTGCAGCGTGCCGTAGGGCCCCGAAAGATCCTCCTCGTCGGGCTTCACGACAATCCTCGCGGTTTCGCTCTCGCGGTCGGCTGTAGGGGAAACGACGCGGGCGCCAAGGCTATCCACGAGCGCCTCCTCGGCGACCGGGTTCAGCCCGATGAAGACGGCGGTGCCCGATTTCATGAGCACGACGGTGCCTCCTTCCGGCGTGCGGAAAGCGAGCGGATTGGTCGAGAAAGTATCCTCGCGCTCGAGCTCCTTGAGATCGAGGCGTTCCCCGAGTTGCAGGGCGCGCGCTGTCACGACTTGATCCATCATTCCCCCGTTGCCCGGCCGCTTCTGCCCGCGAGCTTGCACGAAAACACCAGCATCACTAGCGTCAGACGGAAGAAGGATGCGCACCTCAGGCCCCGGCGATGCAAGCCCCTATCGACATCACTTCCAAGATCGAAATCAAGCTGTCGCTTCTCAGGCTCGCCGGTGCCTGGGCGGGCGGTGCGGCATTCGTGGCATTGGGATATTGGATGACCCAAGCCACAGAAGGCACGACGCGCCACTCACCCGAACTCGTCCATTGGGCAGGCTATGCTGCGATAGCCTTCTTCGGCGGGGGCGTGCTGCTCTCGGTCGCCAACACGCTTGCGCAGAGCGGGCCTCTGCTCACGCTCTCTCCCATGGGACTACGGGATACGCGCATTTCTCCCGACTTCATACCCTGGCACTCGGTGGATGCGATCTTCACCTGGGCCCAGCATGGGCAGCGAATGATCGTGCTCCAGCTCCATCCGGGTGCGGAGGAAAAGCTGCGACTCACCCGGATGGCTCGCATCTCGCGGAGAGCCAATGCCAGGCTCGGTGCCGACGGGCTCGTGGTGGCCACGAGCGGCCTCAACGTTGGATTCGACGATCTCATGGCGGCGACAATGGCCTATGCCGAGGCCTATGGCCCGTCGCCCTAAGTTCCCGCCTCGGCAGCCAAAGCCTTGTCAAGGGTTCTGAATGAGGCTAGAAGCCCGCTCATCTCACACGCGCGCCTCATGCGCCTTGCGGATTGAAAGCCCCGCAGGGTCGCTCCGGTGGAATAGCTAAGCCCCTCGGGTTGCTTGCTTTTCTTCTCAGGGCGCGCGGCGGATCAACCGGAAAAGGACACTTCGCACATGACCGTGCCGCAATTCAACATGCGCCAGCTGCTGGAAGCCGGCGTGCACTTCGGCCACCAGTCTCACCGCTGGAACCCCAAGATGGCGCCCTTCATCTACGGCGCCCGCAACAACATCCACATTCTCGACCTCACGCAGACAGTGCCGATGCTGCATCAGGCGCTGAACAAGGTGTCGGACACGGTCGCCGGTGGCGGGCGCGTGCTGTTCGTCGCGACCAAGCGGCAGGCCTCGGACTCGATTGCCGAGGCGGCCAAGAAGTCCGCCCAGTACTTCATCAATCACCGCTGGCTCGGCGGCACGCTGACCAACTGGAAGACGATCTCGACCTCCATCCGCCGCCTGCGCCAGCTCGACGACATCCTGGCCGATCCGCAGGGCCGCACGAAGAAGGAGATCCTCAACGTCCAGCGCGAGCGCGACAAGCTCAACCAGGCGCTCGGCGGCATCAAGGACATGGGCGGCGTGCCGGACCTCCTGTTCGTCATCGACACGAACAAGGAAGGCATCGCCATCAAGGAGGCGCGCAAGCTCGGCATTCCGATCGTCGCCATCGTGGACACCAACTGCGATCCCGACGGCATCGACTTCCCGGTTCCGGGCAACGATGACGCAGGCCGCGCCATCACGCTCTACTGCGACCTCGTCGCGCGCGCCGCCCTCGACGGGCTCGAGCGCGGCCAGGGCCAGTCGGGCATCGACGTCGGCGCCTCCGAGGAGCCGCCGGTCGAGACCCTGCCGGACGGCACGGTCAAGACCTGGAAGGGCATCGATGCGCCGCGCGGCGAGGCGGACGACCTCAAGAGGATCACCGGGGTCTCGCCCAAGCTCGAGCAGAAGCTCAACGATGCCGGCGTCTTCCACTTCTGGCAGCTTGCCGACCTCGACGCCGAGAGCCTGTCGCTCCTCGATCGCAAGCTCAAGACCAAGGGCCAGATCGAGAGGGAAGGCTGGATCGCCCAGGCCAAGAAGCTCGTCGAGGCTTCGGCCGCGTAATCAGAGGCGCGGCGGCTGTCATCCCGCGCTTTCGACATGGTTTGCGTGCGGGCTGTCACGGCCCGCACTTCGCCGTTTCATAATCTGCACGCGGCCGCCGAGCTTGCTCGGGCCTCCGTGCGAAAGGAGCCGTCATGAGCACGATCACCGCCTCAACCGTCAAGGAGCTGCGCGACAAGACCGGCGCCGGCATGATGGATTGCAAGCAAGCGCTGACTGAGACCAACGGCGACATGGAGGCGGCCATCGATCTCCTGCGCAAGAAGGGCCTGTCAAAGGCCGCCAAGAAGTCCGACCGCGTCGCCGCGCAGGGCCTCGTAGGCGTCACCTCCAAGGTGAAGTCCGGCGCGGTCGTCGAGGTCAACTCGGAGACGGACTTCGTTGCCCGCAACGCCGAGTTCCAGGAGCTGGTGCAGACCATCACGGCTCTCGCCGCCGACGCGGGCGGCGACCTCGCCAAGCTGCTCACCGCCAAGTATCCGGGCGGCAAGGGCACGGTCGACGACCGGGTCAAGGAGGCTATCGCCACCATCGGAGAGAACATGGGCGTGCGGCGCACCGCGGCGCTCAAGGTGAAGGAAGGCGTGGTCGCCGACTATGTGCACAACAAGGCGGCCGACGGCGTCGGCAAGATCGGCGTCCTGATCGCGCTCGAAAGCAAGGGCGACACGGATTCGCTCATGACGCTCGGCCGCCAGCTCGCCATGCACATCGCCGCCGCGAGCCCGCTCGTCGTCAACGTCGAGGATCTCCCCAAGGAGGCGATCGAGCGCGAGCGCGCGATCTATGTGGAGCAGGCAAAAGCCGAGCCCAAGAACGCCGGCAAGTCGGACGAGATCCTGGCCAAGGCCAGCGAGGGCCGCCTGCAGAAGGAGTTCATCAATCAGTCGGTGCTGCTGAAGCAGGTGTTCGTCATCGATGGCAAGGCCAGCGTGGCCGACATCCTGAAGGCGGCCGAGAAGGACGTCGGGGCTCCGGTCAAGGTCACGGGCTTCGTGCGCTACGCGCTTGGCGAGGGCATCGAGAAGAAGGAAGAGGATTTCGCCGCCGAGGTCGCCAAGACCGTCGGAGCGGCTGCGCCCAAGAAGACCTGAGAAGGGTCGGATAGCCGGCGGCTCCGCCGGCTTTTTTGCCAGGGCGGGCGGCATGCAACCCCTGGCCCGATCCTGCCCCTAGAGGACGGCGGAGGCCGGCATGACTGACGCGAACGCACCGCTCAAATACCGGAGCCTGCTCGTCAAGCTCTCGGGCGAGGCGCTGATGGGCACGAACGGCTACGGGCTCGACACGGCCGTGGTGGGCCGGCTGGCGGCCGATCTCGCTCAGGCGGTCGCTGCGGGCTGCAAGGTGTCGGTCGTGGTCGGCGGCGGCAACATCTTCCGCGGGCTGCAAGGCGCCGCGAAGGGCATGGACCGGGCAACCGCCGACTACATGGGCATGCTGGCTACCGTCATGAACGCGCTCGCGTTGCAGTCGGCGCTGGAGGCAGTCAGGGCGCCGGCCAGGGTGCTCTCCGCCATTCCGATGCCGACCGTCTGCGAGCCCTACGTGCGCCACCGGGCGCTCTATCACCTCGAGCGCGATCGAATCGTCATCTTCGCGGCCGGCACGGGAAATCCCTTCTTCACGACCGACACGGCGGCCACGCTGCGGGCGATCGAGATGGGGTGCGATGCGGTCGCCAAGGCGACACAGGTTGACGGCGTCTATTCGACCGACCCGAAAAAAGATGCGTCGGCCAAACGCTACGATCACCTCACCTACGCGGAGGTGCTCGCCCGCGATCTCAAGGTCATGGACGGCGCGGCGATCGCCCTTGCCCGCGACAATCATCTTCCGGTAATTGTTTTTTCCATCGAGGAACCGGGTAATCTGATCAAACTACTGCGGGGAGAGGCCCGGGCCACGCTGATCCACGATTAGGATTCGGCCGTTGTGCCGGCCGCCGCCGCCGATCACGGCCGCGGGTGGCCCGCCGCCCCATTCGCCAATCCGGTCCCGCGGGACAAGAAGGAGAAGAACAAGGTGTCGCTGTCGACCTTTGATCCCAATGAAATCGAGAAGCGGATGCGCGGCTCGCTCGATGCGCTCAAGCGAGAGCTGGCGGGTCTCAGGACCGGGCGCGCGAGCGCGCACCTGCTCGATCCCGTCCAGGTCACCGTCTACGGCTCCAAGATGCCGATCAACCAAGTCGCCACTGTCGCCACCCCCGAGCCGCGCATGATCACTGTGCAGGTATGGGATCGCACCAACGTGCAGGCCGTGGACAAGGCCATCCGGGAGGCAAACCTCGGCGTCAACCCGGTCGTCGACGGGCAGCTCATCCGGCTCCCGATCCCTGCGCCCACGGCCGAGCGGCGCGCCGAACTCGCCAAGCAGGCCCACAAGTATGCCGAGAACCATCGCGTAGCTGTGCGCAACGTGCGCCGCGACGGCATGGAGCTTCTCAAGAAGCTCGAGAAGGACGGCAAAATGAGCCAGGATGAACATCACAAGAATTCTGCTAAGGTGCAGGAGCTGACAGACAAGCTCATCAAGGAGATCGATCAGACGCTCGCAAACAAGGAAGCCGAGATCCAGAAGGTCTGACGCGTCGCGGTACGGGTCTTCGGGCCAGGCCGCCAGACGTCCCCAACCCCCCAGTCCAGCCCGAGACGAAGCTCGAAGCCCGTGGCCGATCGATCGAAAACCTCCGAGGGCGCCAGCGGCGACATCGCCATGCCGCGCCACGTGGCCATCATCATGGACGGCAACGGCCGCTGGGCCGCCGAGCGAGGTCTGCCGCGGCCGCTCGGCCATCGCTCCGGCGTCGAGGCCGTACGCAGGACGGTGCGGGCCGCCATCGACCTCAATATCCCATACCTCACGCTCTACAGCTTCTCGTCCGAGAACTGGTCTCGCCCCGCCGAGGAGATCGAGGACCTCATGGGCCTCATGAAGCGCTTCATCAGAGGCGATCTCGCGGAGCTCCACCAGAACAACGTGCGCGTCATGGTCATCGGCGAGCGCGACAACGTCGACCCCGAAATGATGGCGCTCATCGACGAGGCCGCCGAGCTTACGCGCGACAACACGCGGCTCACCCTCATCATCGCCTTCAACTACGGAGCACGGGGAGAGATCACGCGGGCCGCGCGCCGGCTCGCCCACGAGGCGGCCGAGGGCCGACTCAACCCTGCCGACATCACGCCTGAACGCTTCCAGATGGCGCTCGACACCGGCGGCATCCCCGATCCTGACGTGCTGATCCGAACCAGCGGCGAGAGTCGCCTGTCGAACTTCCTGCTGTGGCAGTGCGCCTACACAGAGTTCGTGTTTCTCGATGCCTACTGGCCAGATTTCGGCCGCGAGCTTCTCATCGAAGCGATCACTCAATTTCACTCCCGCGACCGCCGCTTTGGCGGACTGCCGCGCCGCTCGCTGGCCTAGGCGCGCCCAATGGTGGACGAAAGCCAGCCCGGCCAGCCGCCTCCAGACCTGCCCGCAGCCCCACCGTCGGAGCTCTTGATCAGGATGGCCTCCGCGCTCGTTCTGGCGGTCGTCGCGTTCGCGCTCGCCTGGGCCGGCGTGCTGCCGTTCGCGGCGTTCGTTCTCGCCGTCGCTTTGGTCATGAGCTGGGAATGGACGCAAGTCGTGCGCGGGGCGGGGATCGACATCGCCCTCATCGTGCAGGGGCTCGCCATTACGGCCGCCATCGTGCTCGCGAGCTTCGGGCTCGCCGCCCTCGGCGTCGCCGTGCTGGTGATCGGCACCATCATCGTGCTCGCGCTCGAGTTCGGAGCCCATCCCGCGCTTTCGGCGGCCGGCGTGATCTATGCCGGGCTGCCGTCGGTGGCTCTCCTCTGGCTGCGCGGCAGCGAGCCGCATGGCTTTCACGCGGTGCTCTTCATCGTGCTTGTGGTGATCGCAACCGACACCGCAGCGTTTCTGTTCGGTCGGCTCATCGGCGGGCCGCGTCTCGCGACGCGCATCTCTCCCAACAAGACGTGGAGCGGGCTCGCAGGCGGGATCGCGGCAGCGGGCCTGATGGCCGCTGTATTTGCGGCGGCGATCTCGGCTCCGCCCGCGGCGCTCTCCGTCACGGGCCTCATCCTGGGTCTCATCGCGCAAGCCGGCGATCTCGCGGAGTCGGCCTTGAAGCGCGCCTTCAACGTCAAGGACGCGAGCCACCTGCTGCCGGGGCACGGAGGGTTCATGGACCGCATGGACGGCATCGTGACCGTCGCAGTCGCGGCCGCGATCGCCGTGCTCTTCGTCGATCCCCAGTCCCCGGCCGATGCCCTCCTATCAGGGCTTTCGTTTCTCCGTGACTAGAGAAGATCCCGTTCTCCATTGGATCGCGGCGATGACCTATCAAACTGAAAAAGCGTGTTTTTTCCGTTCTCCTGCGGTCGGATCAGAAGCAATCTGACCTCGCCCGGACAATAGTGTAGAACGCATGTGGGCGGTGTCCTGCCCCAAGTTGTTGAGCCGCCGCCGTCAGTGGCGCAGGAGTGAAAGACCGCATGGCGATCGCGACGGCACCGGGCGACGTGACCGCGGGGGCAGCCTCGGCCTCGGGGCGCCCGATGCGGCTTTCTGTGCTCGGCGCCACCGGCTCGATCGGTGCCAGCACGCTCGACCTCGTCGGACGCTGCCCCGACCGCTTCGAGGTGGTGGCTCTCACCGCGCAGTGCAACACGGAACGGCTTGCCGAGCTCGCAGTCCGCCACAGCGCCAAGCTCGCCGTCATTGGCGAGGAGGCCCACTACTCCGAGCTCAAGGACCGCCTTGCGGGAACATCGGTCCGCGTTGCAGCCGGGGCGGCTGCGGTGGAAGCCGCCGCGCTCGAGCCAACCGATTGCGTGATGGCCGCGATCGTCGGGGCGGCGGGCTTGAGACCCACCTTCGCCGCGGCGCGCCAGGGATGCCGTGTCGCCTTGGCCAACAAGGAGTGCCTCGTCTCAGCGGGCGAGATCTTCCTCGCCGAGATCCTGCAAAACGGCGGAGAGCTCATCCCGGTCGACAGCGAGCACTCGGCAGCGTTTCAGGCCATCGGCCGCACGGCGGCGCGCTCTATCGAGAAGATCATCCTTACCGCCTCGGGCGGCCCGTTCCGCACCTTCGACAAGGAGCGGCTCGCCCGCGTCAGGCCCGAGGAGGCGCTGAAGCATCCCAACTGGTCGATGGGAGCCAAGGTCTCGATCGACTCCGCGACGCTCATGAACAAGGGACTCGAGCTGATCGAGGCCTACCATCTTTTTCCGGTCGAGGCGCATCAGCTCGAGGCCATCGTCCATCCGCAGTCGGTCGTGCACTGCCTCGTCATGCTCGAGGACGGATCGGTCATGGCGCAGATGTCGCATCCCGACATGCGCACGCCGATCGCGCTCGCGCTGGCCTGGCCCGAGCGCATGACGACGCCGGTCAGCCGCCTCGACCTGGTTAACCTCAAGAGTCTCTCTTTCGAAGCCCCTGATCTCGACCGCTTTCCAGCGCTCGGTCTTGCGATTGCGGCGCTGCGCCAGGGGGGGACGGCGCCGGCCGTCCTCAACGCGGCGAACGAGATCGCGGTCAAGGCCTTCCTCGACCGACGCATCGGCTTCCTCGAAATTGCGAATATCGTGGGCGCATGTCTTGAAAAAGCCGACGCCCAGGGACTTCTTAACGGCGTTGACACGCTCGACGATGTGCTTGCGATCGACGGCGAGGCGCGAAGCATGGCACGGTTGATGCTTCCACCCTGATGCCCTGGCCGGCACCGTCCAGGAACGACGCATCGTCAATTCATGCTCTACGGGGTTTTGACCGGGATGATCGAAGGTATTCTGAGCCAGCTTTCCTCTTGGGCCCTGAACGGGCTCGGCTTTCTGTTCGTGCTCAGCGCCGTGGTGTTCTTCCACGAGCTCGGCCACTTCCTGGTTGCGCGATGGTGCGGCGTCACGGTCACAACCTTCTCCATCGGCTTCGGGCGCGAGCTTGCGGGTTTCGTCGACCGGCACGGCACGCGCTGGCGGCTCGCAGCCATCCCACTCGGCGGGTATGTGAAATTCCTCGACGATGCGAACGCGGCGAGCCAGCCCGGTAGCGCCGAGCCGCTCTCCCCCGAGCTCGCCGCCGGATCGTTCCACAACAAGCCGGTTTGGAAGCGCGCGCTGGTGGTTGCCGCGGGCCCGCTCGCCAATTTCCTGCTCGCCGCCGCGATCTACACGGGCGTCAACGTCACCTACGGAGTAGGTCTCGTCAGCGCCCGCATCGACAACGTCGTCGAGAACATGCCGGCGGCGAAGGCCGGCATGAAACCTGGCGACCTGATCACCGAGATCGACGGCTGGACGATCGAGAGCTTCGACGACGTGGCACGCATCGTGAGCGCCTCCTCCGGGCGTACGCTCACCATCTCGGTCGACCGAGAGGGCCAGCCGCTGACCTTCCAGGTGACGCCCGACATGCGGGACCAGAAAGACGACCTCGGCGTCACGCTGAGGCTCGGCGACATCGGCGTGCGCCGCACCGTTCCGGCGCGCATCGGTGCGGTAATCCCGGACTCGCCGGCAGCCAAAGCCGGCTTCCGCTCCGGCGACGTGATCGTCTCGATCGAAGGCAAGAAGGTTCAGAACTTCGACGATGTGATCGCGTTCATCGCCCCGTCGGCCGGGCAGAAGCTCGCCGTCGGCATCAAGCGCGGGGATGGCGACCTCACGATCGAGGTTGTACCAGCCGCCGTGCCGACCAAGCAGGCCGATGGCACGACCGTCGACAAGGGCCGCATCGGGGTGGCGCCCGATCGTCCGGAGCCCGTCGCCGTCCCATTGACGGAGGCCTTTCGTCTCGGGGTTCGGGAGACCTACGCCAACATTCTTCAGACCATCACCGGCATCGGCGACATCATCGGGGGGCGCCAGTCCGCCGACCAGGTGGGAGGGCCGATCCTGATGGCGGAGGTGACGGCCAGGGTCGTCGAGCTCGGCTGGGAGCCGCTGCTGCGCTGGACGGCGCTGATCTCGGCCAATATCGGGCTCTTGAACTTGCTGCCTATTCCGGTTCTCGACGGCGGCCATCTCGTGTTCTACGCGATCGAGGCCATCCGGCGGCGGCCCCTCTCCCAGAGGGTGCAGGAAATCGGCTTCCAGATCGGCATCGCCGTGGTTCTGATGATGGTTGTATTTGTCAACCTGAATGATCTTCTTCGCCTGGGGAGAAGGTGGCTTTTTGGTGGCGGCTAGAATCCATCCCCAGTGACGTAAACTTGCCACTTCCCAGAGCCTTAGGCCCTTGTTAAGAATGGGCCACTTCGTGAGCTGCTACATCCGATTCTAAGCTGGGGGCTCTGGAATCGTAAGAGGTCTCGCCTCGCTGCAGACGCGGAGCCCGAGGGTGTCATGAGCGCCTCGGATACGACTAAGAACATACGGCTCGAGACCAGCGCCGACGGGTTTCGGGAACCGAGGGGGATCGGCACAAGAGGCGAGGCAGATCCGCGCATGGTGCAGTACCGGATCATGTCGTTGAGGGGCATGCGCCTGCTCCTTTGGCTCGTAGCGGCGGCCCCTGCGGCTTTCGCTGTCCAGCTTGGGGCGCTTTCCACTCCCGTTCAAGCGCAGGGCGTCATCCGCGAAATCCGCGTCGAGGGCAATCGGCGCGTCGAGCCGGAGACGGTCCGCTCCTATCTCCAATTCTCGGTCGGCGAGGCCTATGACGCGGGCAAGGTCGACCGCTCGCTGCAGGCCCTCTTCTCGACGGGCCTCTTCGCCGACGTCTCCATCGACCAGGACGGCCAGGCGGTCGTCGTGTACGTGGTCGAGAACCCTGTCATCAACCAGGTCGCCTTCGAGGGCAACAGCGAGGTCGATACCGACACGCTGAAGGCTGAGGTGCAGCTCAAGCCGCGCTCGGTCTATACGCGTGCCCGCGTGCAGGCCGACGTGCAGCGCATTCTCGACGTGTATCAGCGCCAGGGGCGCTTCGCAGCCTCGGTCGAGCCCAAGATCATCGAGCTCGAGCAGAGCCGCGTGAACCTGGTTTTCGAGATCAACGAGGGTGGTGCCACCAAGGTCAAGGGCATCAACTTCGTCGGCAACCATGCGTTCTCCGACGCGCAGCTGCGCGACATCATCTCCACCACCCAGTCGGGCTGGTTCGACTTCCTCAAAGGCACCAGCGTCTACGATCCCGACCGCATGAACCTCGACCGCGAGCTTCTGCGCCAGTTCTACCTCAAGAACGGCTACGCGGACGTGCGGGTTACGGCTGCCAACGCCGAGCTCGATCGCGACGGCTCGGGCTTCTTCATCAACTTCGCGATCGACGAGGGCCAGCTTTACACCTTCGGTGCCGTCACGATCGAAAGCTCCCTGCCGGGCGCCGATCCCAATACTCTGATCGGCGATGTGCTGACCGAGCAGGGCGAGACCTACAACGGCAGCGATGTCGAGAAGAGCGTAGAAAAGCTCACGCTGCTTACGGCCGAGCAGGGCTTCGCCTTTGCCCGCGTGCGGCCGCGCGCGGTGCCGGACCCGGCCTCGCGCACCATCGGGCTCACCTACATCGTCGACGAGGGCCCCCGTATCTACATCGAGCGCATCAACGTCTCGGGCAACGTGCGCACCAAGGATTACGTCATCCGCCGCGAGTTCCGCCTGGCTGAGGGCGACGCCTACAATCCGCTGCTCGTCGACCGCGCCAAGAAGCGCCTCACCGGCCTCGGCTTCTTCAAGTCGGTCGACATCAAGCGGCGCCCCGGCTCTGCTCCGGACCGCGTGGTCCTCGACGTCGATCTCGTCGAGCAATCGACCGGCGAGCTGTCGTTCGGCGCCGGCTACTCGACCTCCGAAGGCGTCATCGGCGACGTCAGCATCACGGAGCGCAACCTGCTCGGCAATGGCCAGTTCCTGCGCTTGAAGCTCTCAGGCTCGTTCGAGCGCATGCAGGTGGACCTGTCGTTCACCGAGCCGCGCTTCCTCGACCGCAACCTCTCGGCTGGCTTCGACCTCTTCCACAAGGAGGTCGACCAGACGCAGGAATCCGGCTTCGACACGACGCGGACGGGCGGCACGCTGCGTCTCGGCTTCCCGCTCTCCGAGAACCTCTGGATGCAGACGGGCTACTCGCTCGAGTACAGCACGATCGACGTCGACGATCGCTGCAACAACGCTGCGGGCGACTGCAACGGCGACGGCGTGCGCGATATCTCGAAGCTGGTGCTGGAAGAGATCAACCAGAACGGCGACTCCTCCCTCACGTCGTCGCTCGGCACCTCGCTCACCTATGACAAGCGCAACCATCCGAAGACGCCGACCAGCGGCTACTACCTGCAGCTCTCGACCGACATGGCGGGTCTCGGTGGCGACGTCCAGTATGCCCGCGTGAACGCCGAGGGCCGCGCCTACTATCCGATCACCGAGAAGATCACCTTCGTCGGCCGCGTCACAGGTGGCCACATCGAAGGCTGGGGCGGAGACGACGTCCGTCTGACGGATCTCTACTACCGGGGCGGCGAGACCATCCGCGGCTTCGATCGCGGCGGCTTCGGCCCGCGCGACCTCACGACCAACGACAGCGTCGGCGGCAAGACGTTCTGGGCAACCACCGCCGAGGTTCGCTTCCCGCTGCCGTTCGTGCCCGATGATCTCGGCCTGTCGGGTGCCGTGTTCGCCGACGCGGGCTCGCTCTGGGACGCCAACGATCTCGCCAAGAAGCTCGGCCAGAAGGGTGCGGCAGGCGGCGGGATCGACCTCGCCGACGACGCCACGATCCGGTCGTCGGTCGGCGCGAGCATCCTGTGGAACTCGCCGGTCGGCCCGATCCGCATGGACTTCGCGAAGGCGCTCACCAAGGAGAGCTACGACCAGGAGCAGTTCTTCCGCTTCGGCGCCTCCACCAAGTTCTAATTCCCGCGGAATTTCATGGTTTTCAAACCCGGCGGACACCCTCTGCCGGGTTTCTCGTTTGAAGCCCTGGATTGCAACCTGCCAGACTCTTGCTTGCCTTCTGCGCGACGTCCACACCCAGCCGGCGATCAGGCTCGGCGAGCGGCTAGGCTGGTGAGTGTAAACGCGCAGGGGCCCGGGCCAGCGGGCGCTCCATGACGGTCAGCCCGCCTGTTGTGGCAAACCCGGCCATGCCCTGCCGCTCTGCGAGCCTCACTCACAGGCCCGATCGTCCCTTCCAAGCCTCATGGCTGGACCGCGGGCCGCCGAGGCCCTATGAAGGGCGCGCGCCGAGGGCATTGCCCGCCGGCACCCACCTCATTGCCCAGCACGCGGCGGCTCTGCCGTCCGGAGCATTCCGTCTCGAACCACACCCGAGGTCCCGTCTCCATGAACCACCCCGGTTTTTTCGCCAAGGCCGGGCCGTTCACGCTCGCCGAGGTGGCCGAGGCCACCGGGGCCGAGATCAAGTCCGCAAGCGTCGATCCGACGCGCACGGTCGACGGGTTGCTCCCCCTCGCAGAGGCCGCTGCCGGCCAGCTCTCCTTCTTCGACAACCGGAAATACCTTCCCCAACTGCTCGAGACCAAAGCCGGGGCGTGCCTGATCGCGGCGCAATTCGCTGATCGGGTGCCCGCGCACACAGCCGCCCTTGTCACCAAGCAACCCTACCGAGCCTTCGCCAAGGCCATGGCCCTGTTCTATCCGGAAGCCATGGCGTCCAAGGTGGCCCGGCCCGGCGGCCGCGACCTGATCGACCCCACGGCGGTGCTCGAGGACGGCGTCTTGGTGGAGCCGGGCGCCGTCATCGGACCCGAGGCCCGCATCGGGGCCGGCACGCGCATCGCCGCCTGCGCCGTGGTCGGCTTTCGGGTCACCATCGGGCGCGGCTGCTACATCGGGCCGAACGTCTCGGTCGTGCACGCCCTGCTCGGCGACCGGGTGATCCTGCACCCGGGCGTGCGCATCGGCCAGGACGGCTTCGGCTTCGCAATGGGGGGCCAGGGCCACCTCAAGGTGCCCCAGATCGGCCGAGTGATCATCCAGGACGACGTGGAGATTGGTGCTAATTCAACCGTCGATCGCGGGGCGCTTAAGGATACCATCATCGGTGAGGGCACGAAAATTGATAATCTGGTCCAGATCGGGCACAACGTGATGATCGGACGGCACTGCGTCATCGTTGGCCAGGTCGGCATCTCCGGATCGACGGAGCTCGGCGATTTCGTGGTCATGGGCGGACAGTCTGGTGCCGTCGGACACATCAAGATCGGCGCCGGCGCCCAGATCGCCGGAGGCTCCCACCCGAAGAACGATGTTCCAGCGGGGGCCGTGATGGCAGGGACACCGGCGCGACCTTTCAAGCAGTGGGCGCGCGAGGTCGCTGCGGTCAAGCGGCTCGGTCTCCGGCATGGCGGCTCCTCCGATGACACGGACGGGACCTGAATTGGATGAAGACGCCGGCTAGCGCCAGCCGGAGCAATAGGAGTTTCAAGGGAATGGACGACGCGACGAAGAAGCCTCTGCAGAAGACGGCCGACATCGGTCAGATTCTCAAGCTTTTGCCCCACCGCTATCCGTTTCTGCTGCTCGATCGCATCTACGATATCAACGGCGACTCGACCTGCGTCGGCATCAAGAACGTGACCATCAACGAGCCATTCTTCCAGGGGCACTTCCCGCAGTATCCCGTGATGCCGGGCGTGCTCATCATCGAGGGCCTGGCGCAGACGGCTGGCGCGCTTTGCGTGCACAGCCTCGGCGAGGACTACAAGACCGAGCTCGTCTACTTCATGGGGATCGACAAGGCCAAGTTCCGCAAACCCGTGCTGCCGGGCGACCAGCTGCACTATCACGTGCGCAAGATCCGCAACCGCGGCCGCGTCTGGCGCTTCTATGGTGAGGCGCGGGTCGATGGCCAGATCGTCGCCGAGGCCGAGATCAGCGCCATGCTCGCGGACACCGCGGAGGCTCGCGCATTCGCGGCGAGCAAGCATGGCTGAGACGACAATCCACCCGACCGCCATCATCGAGGACGGCGCCGAGATCGCTCCCGGCGTCAGCATCGGCCCCTACTCCGTCGTCGGCCCAGAGGTGTCGCTCGCGGAAGGCGTGAGCCTCGCCAGCCACGTGGTGGTGACGGGCCGCACGAAGGTGGGCGCGCGCACGCGCATCTTCCCCTTCGCCTCGATCGGGCATCAGCCGCAGGACTTGAAGTACAGAGGCGAGCCCTCGACGCTCGAGATCGGCAGCGACTGCCTGATCCGCGAGGGCGTGACCTTGAACCCCGGCACCGAGGGCGGCGGCATGTCGACGACGATCGGCAACGGCTGCGCCTTCCTCGCCAACTCGCACGTCGGCCACGACTGCCACGTTGGCAACAACGTCATCTTCTCGAACAACGTCATGCTGGCCGGCCACTGCCACGTGGGAGATTTCGCCATCCTCGGCGGCGGAGCTGCCGTGATCCAGTTCGCGCGCGTCGGGGCCCATTCGTTCCTCGGCGGCATGTCCGGACTCGAGCAGGATCTCATCCCGTACGGCATGGCGCTCGGCAATCGCGCCTACCTCTCGGGGCTCAACATCGTTGGGCTGCAGCGGCGCGGCTTCTCGAGGGGCGAGATCCACGACCTGAGGCGCGCCTACAGGCTTCTGTTCGCGGCCGAGGGCACGCTGCTCGAGCGCGTCGCCGACGTCGCCGAGGAGTTCAAGACGCACCCGACCGTGATGGAGATCGTGGAGTTCATCCGCGCAGGCGGCAAGCGCTCCATGTGCACACCGCGGAACGGCGGCTCCGAGGCCCCCGCCTGAGCCGGGCCTCGCGGCGAAATCGGCCTCAACGAAACGCGCGTGCCCTTACGGGTTCTGGCCGCTGTTGCCGCTCTTGCCCTCGGAGACCTGAGCCTTGGCCTGAGCATGCTGCGAGATCGTGTTGAAATAGGTCTTGTCGTCGCCGATGGTGAGCGTGGGTGAGCAGATCGGCGTGCAACTGTAGGACTCTCGCTTGCCGCCCTTGCTCAGATTGACGGTGCTCACGTCGTCGCGCTGCACGATGATGCGCTGGTCCTGGATGATGTTGCGGTCAGCATCGAGAGCGATGATGTTGGTGATGCCGAAGGTCTTGCCGGTGACGACCAGCAGGTTGCCACCCTGCACCGCGACGTCGGCGATCGAAGGGTTGCCGATGATGACGCTCGAGACGGGGCGCGGCAGGCGCAAAAGCTGCGACTGGTCGTAGCTCACGACCAGATCGGACGCCCGCGCGTTGCCGGCACAGATCAGCAGCACGAGCACCAGCACCGCGGTCACGCTGATCGTAACCTCGGCGGACCGATCGGGCAACCTCATTACTCGGACGGCAGACTTCGCCATGGGCGACTCTCCTTCGCAGCTCTGATCGCATTTGGCGCCCAATTGGTGAACGAAACTTTAACTCGGGCCGGAGGCGACCCGGAACCGCCGGACGGCGAATGCGTTGCGCCCCCATACCCGCAACGCCCGAGGAGCTTTTGCATGTCCCGCAATACGTTGATGCTGATCCTCGCCGGCGGCGTGGTCGCGCTGTCCGCCCTGATGCTTGCGTCCCACCTCAGCCTTCCCGGTCCCGAAATCGCGAGCGATGAAGGCCGTGCGGTGATCGAGGCTCCGGGCAGGCGCGTGGACCGACGCGGCGATTCCACCCGCATTCAGGCACCCGGCGTCGACATCACCATTCCCAAGGACAAGGACGCCGACTGAAGCGGCCCACGCGTGAATAGTCGCTCACGAGTGGAGCAGGCGCAGGAAGCGACTCGCGGCCATGAACTCGGCGCGGCGGAATGCCTGCTGCGCCTCGGCCTCGGCATCGCGTCCCCACTGCTCCGCCTGCCATGTCTCGTCGACGGTGGCGGCGCTCCACGTCTCGTCCAGGCTTAAGCGCCCCTGCATGTGGGCGAGCGCAAGCACGGCCGATCCCGAGATCGTCGTCAGCACGTGGAGCGCCGCGAGTTCGAGCGCATCGAGCCGGGACACGGCACCGGCGATCGCGCTCAGCGCCTCCAATGGCTGCGTGATCGGCATCAGGCCCACGCGCTGGCGAAGCCTCGCTCCGAGCTCGCGTTCCGCCCAGGCGAGAAGTGGATCCCAAGCCGCGGATTGGCGCCGCACCAGGCTCTCAGGCGACTCCGCGCGGTAACAGACGAGATCGCTGCCGGCGAATGCCACGATGTGATCGGCCACCTCGGTCCTGTGCTGCGACACGGCGTCGAGGGCGCTGTTGGCGATCTTCGTCAACGGCATGGTGGCAGGATCGATGCGCTCGCCCTGCGCGGCCCATTCGGCGCCGATCGCCTCCGCCAGCGCGCGGACAGGCAGCGCCAGCTCGCGCTTGGCCGGTGTGCGAACGCCGCGGCCGTCGAGCGTGATACGGAAGCCGGCAGGCACTTCCTCGATGGCGACGTTGCCGTAGAAGCGCTTCGGAAGAGGCGCGCGCAGCGCCTCCTTGCCAGGGATGCGCGCCGTCTCATGCGGCGGCTTGCCGTTGCCCTTGCCGTCCTCGCTCATGCCTCTCCCCTGGGCCGGGACAGCACCCTGTCGAGCGCGTCGTCGAGGGCGTTGCAATCGTCCAGCACATAGTGCGCGCCAGCGCCGTGCAGCGCGGCCGTGGGATGGTAGCCCCAGGCGACGCCGATAGCAGCCGCGCCAGCGCTGCGCGCCATCTCGATGTCGTAGGTCGTGTCGCCGATCATCACGGTTTCCGCCGGTGTGGCGCCGGCTTCCTCCATTGCCGCGAGGATCATGGAAGGATGGGGCTTCGAGGGATGGGTGTCGGCGGTCTGGATGGTGGCGAACAGGCCCGCGATCCCCTCCCGCTCGAGCACTCCATTGACGCCACGCACCGACTTGCCGGTGGCGATGCCGAGCACGTCGCCCCGCGCGGCCAGGCGTGCCAAAGCCTCGCGCACGCCGGGATAGAGCGGCTCGGCGTGATCCGGCCGGCGCCGAAGCCCCTGAAAGGCAAGCTTATAGGCCTCGGCGAGACGGTCGACCCGATCCGGGTCATCCTCCTCGGGAACCAGGCGCGCGATGGCGATGCCGAGCGACAGACCGACCACGCCGACGATGCGCTCACGCGGCGGCACCGCCAGTCCCTCGCCGGCGAAGGCCTCGCCCATGGCGGCAACGATGGCGTGCTGACTGTCGACCAGCGTTCCGTCGCAATCGAAAATGACGAGCCTCACGGACGTGCGCCCTCAGCCGTCGCCGCGGTCGAAGCGGCGCGGATCGAAGCCCAGAAGATCCCAGCTCGCCAGCATGTGCGGCGGCAGCGGCGCCGTCACGTCGATCTTACTCTCGCGCGAAACCGGATGCGGGATGATGAGGCGGCGGGCATGAAGGTGGAGCTTCGGCTCGATGTTCTCGGCCGGCAAATCCATACCGCCGTCGTACTTGTTGTCGCCGACGATCGGGTGGCCGATCAGCTCCATGTGGGCGCGGAGCTGATGCTGGCGGCCGGTGACGGGCTTCAGCGACACCCACGAGGCTTTCTGGCCGGCGTGATCGACCACCGAGTAGTGCGTGGTGGCGTGCATCGCCTCCTTCTGCTCGCCGGGGCGAGCTTTTCGCACACGGTCGCCGTCGGGACCGGAGGCTTTCACGAGTGCCGCCTCGACCTTGCCCTGGGGCGGCCTCGGCACACCCTTGACGAGCGCCCAATAGGTCTTGGCGGCAGAGCGCGTCTGGAAGATGCGGCCGAGCTTCGCCGCCGCATCCCGGTGCTTGGCGACAAGCAGCACGCCTGTGGTGTCGCGGTCGAGACGGTGCACGAGGCGCGGGCGGTCGCCGAAGCGATCGGCCATGCCGGCCAAGATGCCGTCGATGTGGCGGCGCGTGCCCGTGCCGCCCTGGACGGCGATGCCGAACGGCTTGTTCAGCACGATCACGTCGTCGTCCTCGTAGAGGATCATGCCCTCGATCAGCTCGCGGTCGGCTTTGGAGGCCGAAGGTGTCGCGGGCCTGTCGCCGGCAGGAGCCTCGCGCGGCGTGCGCACGACCTTCGGCACGCGCACCTTGGCGCCGGCCTCGAGCCGCTCCTTGGCCTCGACGCGGCGCGAATCGACGCGCACCTGGCCGGAGCGCAGCAGCTTTTGCAGGTAGCCGTGCGTGACGAGCGGAAAGTGCGTGCGGAACCAGCGATCAAGGCGCATGCCCGCCTCGCGCTCGCCGACCTCGATGGTCTCGACGCGATCCGTCATGGGGGCTTCGGGCCTTGCGGGCACGGTTGTGGGCTCGCGGGGCGGCGCCGTCACTGCGGACGGGCGCCACCGCGCAGCGGACCGGCGATGATCCAACCGATGGTCCAGCCGACGATCAGCCCGCCTAGATTGACGATCATGAATGCCATCTGGTTGAGGTTCTCAGCCTCGTCCGAGCTCTGGAACTTGAACTGCAGCGCCGCCCAATCGGCCACGGGGCCGCTCAGGAACTTCATGGCGATCGCGGCGCCGACGATGGCGAAAATTATGGAAACGAGATAGCGCATGACCTCCTCCGGCGGCGGGCTCGGGCCGCTTTGGTCGCGTTGACGGTGTTCACGGACGTGCCAGTGCTTCGGGTGGGAGCGTGCCAGCCCTACTTGACCTCCCAGAACCAGATCTCGCCCGCGCCCGCATAGTTCGAGTAGTAGCCGAGCCAGGAAAACCATTCCATCAGCCATTTCGCCGAGGAGCGGTAGCCGTTCCAAACGTCGATGTGGTCGCCGGTAGGACGGTCGCCGTCGGACGAGCGGCGCCAATAGTCCTGGATGTAGATGATGCCGGTGCGCCCAAAGATCTTGGGATAGAACTCGGCCGCGTCGGGGCCGATGAACTTCTCGATAGGGCCTAACCCGTCGATCTTGGCGCGCGCAATGCCATTCGCCAGCTGGTTGGCGTTGATGAAATGCATGTCGGATTTCGGATGCACGGAGCAGTTGGAGAGGCCCGAGAGCTGGGAGGGTTGCACGCCTGCCCGGCGCAGGGCGACCCCCATGCGGATCGCGCACTGGTTGTGAAACACGGGGAAGCCCATCGGGATGGACTCCCCTTCGAGGTTAACGAGATTGTGGGGGGCAATGCAGGGCGTCGACACGCTTTCGTTGATCGGATGGCCGTGCCACAAATCTTTGAATTCGATCATGAAACGCTTCCCTGCCTCACTCCGCCCCGGCGAGATGCCCCCACACCCCGCGCGGCCGCTTCACTCCGCGCGGGACTATAGGACGGCGGATGGGGATTGGCCAGACGATCCCCAAGCCCGACGGCTTACGGAGGCGACTTGCGGTCGAAACGCCACGCTCTCTGTGCCCCGAGTGGGCGGCAACGCCCCGCAGCGGATTAGGGGCAAGCCGTCTTGATCGAGATCAAGACGGCGCGCGGCGGCTTGCAACATCTTTTGGCTGTCAGTCTGATCGCTCCACGACAGGAGGCCCGCCGATGTCCCCTCATAGCGCGCTCGAGACTTTGCTGGATCAATTGCGCACCTGGTGGCTCAGCGGGCCCGGCCTCGGCGACCGCAAGGAGCTCGACCGCATGGCCCAGGACCTCGGGATGAGCGCCAACGATCTTCAGGACATCGTTGCGCGCGGGCCGGATGCCGCCAATCTCCTTTTTGAGCGCATGCGCGTGCTCGGCATCACCAAAGCCGACGTGGAGCGCTCCGCGGAGTTCCTCATGCACGATCTCGAAAGAACGTGCTCTCTCTGCAAAGGCAAGCGCGTCTGCTCGCACGACCTTGCCAGCGCGCCCGCCGATCCGAACTGGAAGAACTACTGTCCCAATGCCACGACGCTCGAGGCGCTCGCTCGTGCGACTTCCGAGCACGCCGCCTAACCTTTTCTGCCCACGGCGTCAGGCTTGCAGGAACGCGATCAGGGCGGCGTTGAACTGCACCGGATTCTGCAGCATCGCGAAATGGCTGACGCCGGGCAGCATCACGAGGCGCGCGCCCGGGATCTGGCCAGCAATCCACTTGGTATGCTCGGGCCTGATGATCTCGTCGTGCTCGCCATCGGCGATGGTGACGGGGATCGTGATGTTCGCGAGCTGCGCCCTGCTGTAGCTCGGCTCCCGCCGCCACATGGGGCCCAGCCCCGCCACGAGCTGGTTCCATCTCTCCGGGGACGGCGAGAGCGTCCGGTACTCGGCCCTGCAGCGCGCTGCATAAGCGGCGAAGACCTTGTTGCGCGAGCCGCCGTGGATGGTGCCGTCGAGCGTCGCGTTGGCTCCGAATGCAAACAGCCTCGCCATGCGCCTCTCCTGCTTGAGTGCAAGCTCGAGCCCGGTTATGGCCCCGTCGCTCCAGCCGACGACGGCGACGTCGGACATTCCGAGGAGATCAAGCACCCCCGACACATCTTGTGCGAACAGCTCGAAGCTGAACAGCCTGGAGGTGACCGGGCTGCGGCCGTGGCCGCGGGTGTCCATGACGGTCACGGTGTAGCGCTTCTCGAGCTCCACGATCTGGTGGCCCCAATAGTTGGAGCTTCCCAGGCCGCCGTGGAGCAGGAGCACGTTCGGCCCGCTGCCGAACTGCGCGTAGAAGACCTTGGTCCCATTGACCTCGGCGAGGCCGCTCCGGAGCGGAGGCGGCAGCGGCGGCGTGGGGGGAAGCGAGAGCCACGCATTCGCCGGGGAGGGCGCGGCGGTCCCCTTGGTCGGGGCGGGTGCGGGAGCCTGGCCAGCCGTGGCGCACAGCCCCGAACCTGCGAGGGAGCCGAACGCGGCCACGCCGACCAGAGCCTCGACGGCCCGCCGCCTGGTCCATGCGATGGGCGGCGCTCCGCTCATGGGCATTTGACGAGGACGAACTCGCTCTTGCCGGCGGGGCGCACGCGCACGCTGTCCTCGCTCGTCTTGTCGTAGGTCCAGACCGTGCCACGCGGCTCGTTGTTGCCGCTCGCGTGCTCGGACCTCAGCGTCGCGGTTCTCGACTCGTCCTCCGTGTCATATTCGATGGTCTCGACGTCGACGTTGCCCGCGCCGTCGCGCCAGGTGATGGTGTCGCCACCCAGCTCGAGCGTATAGACCTTGCGCGGATTTTTGCAGTTGCCGCGGCTTCCGATGGCCCATCGACCTGCCGCGATGGTGGCGAAAAGGCTCGGCGTGAGAGAAGGCGCCTGCGCTGGCGGAGGCTGGCCCGGTGCGGGGCCGACCCCTGGCCGTTGATTGGACACCGCGAGGGCCGGGCCTGGAGCTGCGAGAGCCATGCAGAGACACGCCACAATATGGAGGCGCGCGACGGCCACGCATGCGTTCATCACCGTCCCCATGATACCCCGCCTCGAGACTTCGGAAGGCCTATTCAGGCGATGGTTATAACTGGCTTTTGGCACCAAGTAGTCGATCGTGTTTGATTGGGACAGCATTATCGCAACGCGGTTGCGCCGGACCATCGCCGTGTTGATCAGCGCCGCCAGTCATGCACAATGCGGCTACGGATTGGTTTGTGTGATGTTTGCCCGGAGGGCGCCGATGATCGACGGGACGCGCGCCAGTGCTTCGGGTGAGGCGGCCGCGCCCGACGCCGGCAAGCTCAAGGTCTTTATCTCCTACTCGCGGCGCGATCTCGCTTTCGCCGATCAGCTTGCAGCAATCCTAGAATGGCAGGGCTTCCACGTCGTCATCGACCGCAAGGGCATCCACGGCGCCGAGAGCTGGGAGAGACGCCTCGGCAACCTCATCCTGGAATCCGACGCGGTGGTGTTTGTGCTGTCGCCGGACTCGGCCGTCTCCGACATCTGCAAGTGGGAAGTGGAGGAGGCGGCACGGCGGGCCAAGCGCCTGGTGCCAATACTGTGCCGTCCGCTCGAAAGCGCCAAGCCGCACGATCTCTTGCGCGACCTGAACTACATCCATTTCTACGCCGAGCCGAACCTCCCGGGTTCGGGCTTCGGCACCGGGCAGGTGCGGCTCATCGATGCCCTGAAAATGGATGTCGGGTGGCTGCGCGAGCATACGCGTTTAGAGGAGCTGGCGGCGCGGTGGGAAGCGAGCGGGCGTCCAATTGACCTCCTGGTGCGGGGCTCGGAGCTCAAGGGCTACCAGGTGTGGCGCGCGGGGCGCCCCACCAATGCACCGGACCTCACTGCCCTGCAGCGTGCGTTCCTCGGCGCCAGCGACAGCCAGGAGACAGAGCGCGCGAGCGCCGAGCGCAAGCGCCTCGACGACATGGCGGCATCTCAGTCTGAGCGTACAGCCGCGTTGAATCGAATGGAAGCCGCCCTCCGGGAAGCGGCCGTGGCTCAACTGCGGCGCGTCCGCATAAGAAATGTCGCCTTGATCGCAGTGACGTTCATCGCAGCGCTTGCCGCATGGCAATGGTATCGGGCCGAGCTCAGGCAACAATCAGCATCCAACCTGCTGAACAATGCGACCAACGTCATCATCAAGATCTCCAAGCGCGGAGCTATCGCTCAGGACTTGAATGAGAACGTGTTCGCAATCTTCGCCCAAGGCGTGGCGCTCGGCGACACGCGGGCGATGGCCAACCTCGGAGTCGTGTACGAGAACGGATACGCCGTTGCCCAGGACTTCGGAAGGGCACGCGAATGGTACGAGAGGGCCGTCCAGCATGGATATGTTCGCGCCATGGTTCGTTTGGGCAACCTTGCCGAGCAGGGGAAAGGCCAGCCTCAGGACTTCGCAGCCGCGAGGCAATGGTATCAAAAAGCAGCAGCCCAAGGCGACACGGTCGCGATGATAAGACTTGGGCAATTGGAGGAAAGTGGCTTCGGAGTACCGGAAAACACGGACAATGCGCGACGTTGGTATGAGAAGGCAGTGGCGAGCGGAGATGCAAGCGGGAGCATGCGTTTGGCAGACCTTGACGTCACAGCGGCGATGGGCGCGGGCAAGTATGAGGAGGCCGCGCGCCTAATGGACGAGCTGGCGGTAAGCACCGAGAAAGCGGAAACGGACGACCTTGGACAACCGGGTCCGGCCACAGCAATTGCCCTCGTTCGGCAATCCTGGGTATCGCTGTTTGTTCGCCGGTTTGATGTCGCGCTAGCGACAGCACAACGCGTGCTTAAGTTGGCACCCGACCGTCTCATTGCCCAGTTGGACACAGCCCACGCCTTGATGTTTCTTGGGCGAACCGAAGAGGCGCTTGCCTTGCATCGTGCTAACAAGGGCAAACGATTGCCGGGTTACGACAACCAGCTTTGGGAGGAACTCACCAAGAACAATTTCCGGCGTCTGCGGGACGCAGGCGTAACGGTTTCCGCTATGGACGATGTTGAGCGCGTTCTCTCCACCCCTTAGACCGCTCACGCCCCGAACTGCCCCGTGGATGTCGCCGGCCTGCTCCGGAGGGGCGCCAAACCGAATTCTGATTGACGTCGAATACCTTCGCGCCCGGGGGATAAGCGCATGGAAGAGCAGACGACAGGCACCTTGAACTTCTTCACTGCCCAGGTGCACAACGTGCAGATGATGGCGGCGTTTGCCTCCGTCCTCTTGTCGCTGCTCCTGCTGGCCGTCTATCGCGCCGCCGTTCTGCGTTCGATGCGCCGGCGGGCCGCGCCGCTCGCGCTGCCGGCAAGCGCCGATACCATCGCGGCGCCTTCATCCGCATCAGTGCCGATCGAGCTTCACATCGGGGACGGCGTGCAGTCCTCGCAACGCACATTGCAACTTGCGCAACAGGCGCTGGCTGGGCCGTGGCGTAACCTCCTCGTGTACGCGATCGCCGGACTGACATTCGCCGTCGCGATGTCGGGGCTCTACATCGCTTCCGAAGCCGGAAGCGCATCGTGGGCCAAGCTGGCTTGGCTCATACTGCAGAATGCGTCCCCGCTCGCGCTGACCGCCACGATCGTCAAATCATTCTCCTGGCGGACGTCGGCCCTGCTTGTTGTCGCCGCGCTTTGCGCGACCATCCTGCCCGAAATGTTGAACGAGGATTACCCCGAGCTCATGGCTGGCATCTATGTACCAGCCGCGACAGTCGCGAATTTCGGCGCGCTCGTCGTCGCCTACATCGCCCTGCTGCGCCCGATCCGGGCCATCGGACCCATGGTCTACGTGTTCATGAGCGCGGTGCTTTTCGGATTCGTCGCGTTCGGCCGGGGCATCAGCGATCCCGAGCATACGTTGCGGGATGCTTACCTCTCCGATTTCACCACACTTTTCGCGCGGCTCGGCATCGATGCCTCATGGGCTCCTCTCGCGATATTGCTGAGCGTCCTCGCGATCTTCGCCTTGCTCGGCTGGTTTGTCCAAAGGGCGCTCGGCGCGCTCTACACGACCGGCCGCATCAGCGATCAGTCCCTGATGATCGACCTGGTCTGGCTCTCGGCTACGATCGCGAGCGGCGCGCATCTCGCAGGACACGGCCTACAGTGGATTGCCTACGCGCTTGGCGTGTTCCTGCTCTATAAGCTGGTGGCGATGGCTGGCTTTGCGCTGCTGCGGCGCGGACGCCCGGACGAGAAGGCGCCGGGCCTGCTGCACTTACGGGTCTTCGCGCTCGGCAAGCAAAGCCGCGACCTGTTCGAAGCCTTCAGCGAACCCTGGCGCTTTGCCGGGCGCACGCAGATGATCGCCGGGCCCGATCTTGCGGGATCGACCGTCGAGCCGCATGAATTCCTGGAATTCCTGAGCGGCAATCTCTCGCGCCGCTTCATTGCCGATGATGCGGGCCTGGAGCGCCGGCTCGCCGAGAGCCGGACGGCGCGCGATCACGACGGCCGCCTTCGGGTGGCGGATTTCTTCTGCCACGACGACACCTGGCAGCACGTCTTGAAACGGCTCGTGCGCGAGAATGACGCCGTGCTCATGGATCTGCGCGGCTTCGGCCCCGCCAACAAGGGCTGCATATTCGAGATCCGCGAGTTGCTCGCCATCCTGCCGCTCGATCGCATCGTGCTCGTTGTCGGCAAGGAGACCGACCTCAAGTTCCTCCAGAACGTGCTCGAAGAGGGCCTTGCCAGCCTGCCGCCTCTCGCGGTGAACCGCGGCGCCACGAGGGTGACAGTCTTCCAGCTCCTCCACCGCCGCGACGTGAAGAAGCTGCTCGTGGCGGTGGCGGGGGCGGTGGGGTGATTGTTGAGCAGCTCTCCCTCAAGCAGGCGCCCGTGCGTCACTGCTTGCGACCGATGCAGAAGTCACCGACGGGTTATTGGGTGCTCGCTCTGAACCGCCCTCAAACGCAATGCGGACGACGACCGAACCGAGCTGCCGCAATTCGCATCGGATGCTGCACGACGCTTTCGGATTGCCGGGTAATTCTTGATGACCCAGGCTTCCATGTTCGACAGCAGCTTGCTCAGAGATCGTCCTAGTGGCGAGAGCCGGTATACGACACGCGGGGGGACCTCGGGATAGCTGACGCGCTCGACCAATCCATTGTGCTCCAGTGCGCGCACTGTCTGTGTGAACATCTTCTGCGAGATGCCGCCCACGGCTCGCATCAATTCGCCTGTTCGCAGTGGACCAGACTGCAGGCAGCAGATGATCAAGATTGTCCACTTGCTGCCTACAAGCTCGAGCAGCTCCCGCGAGGGGCACTCGGCATCGCAAGGATCGGGACGTGAGAGCATGCTATCCCCAATTCTAACCAAAAGGTGCGTACTTTACTGACGGTGCTAGAGGTGCGTATGTGCCCCGTCAAGCAGGATCGATGAAGGTCAGACAGTGTCGGATCAAAGCAAGGTGTTTCTCTACGCAGAGTTTCAAAACTCTGTGCCATTCACGGCTGAGGTTTGGCGTGGTGCCAACCCGATGATGCAAACAGTGCCTGGGCTTCGCAGCAAGACTTGGCTCAGCGGGATCGGAACACACTCCGTGGGCGGCTTCTATGAATTCGATACCGTCGAGAACGCTCGCGCCTACGCCGAAGGAATGTTGAGCCAATTCGCGAAGGGCTCTGACGCCAGCCTCACAGTCAAGCTCTTTGACGGTTCGGTCGTGGAGGAAGCCAGCCGCGGCATGAAGTCTCCCTTCTTCAGATAGATACTCTTGGCATAGCCGCTGAACCCGCGATCCGGAAACTCTAGTCAGCTCTGAAGGCAGGATATCTCATGAAGATCCTTCTCGTGGTCGCCCATCACCGCCCGCAGTCCTTGACGGCAGCTGTAGCCGAGACATTCAGAGAGGCTGTCTCGAGGAACGGTCATACCGTCGAGTTGGCAGATCTCGCAGCGGAAGGTTTCGATCCCGTCCTACGGGAGGAGGACGAGCCGGATTGGAGCGATCCGCGCAAAATCTATTCCGCAGAAGTCCGACGTGAGATGGAGCGTATCGAACGCAACGACGCGACGGTTATGGTCTTTCCCGTGTGGTGGTGGAGCATGCCTGCCTTGCTCAAGGGCTGGATCGATCGTGTTTGGAATAATGGTTGGGCGTATGGCGAAAAAACCTATCCGCATAGCCGCGTCCTCATGATCGGTGTTGCCGGCAACGGGAAGGCCGATTACGCAAAACGCGGATACGACACCGCAATGGAAACAGCCCTTAATCTGGGGATACTCGGTTACTGTGCCATTCCCGATCGGCGCTTGGAGCTATTGTACGGATCGATGGACGGCATCGAAAGTATTGAACAGATACTTGAAAAAGCCAGGGAGCTTGGCCGAGCCCTTCGATAAGGTACAGTTGGCCACTCACCGATCTGCGCCACAAGCTTGCAGATTGCTACGGTCTCACCGATCGGCTCGACGACCGGCGCGCCCTTCTGAGGGTGCGGCCAAGCCCTTCTCGCCGCGCTTCCTACGCAGGCTCTCCCAGTAGGCGGCGCTTAGCAATCTCGAGCTCGAAGCCGCGCTTGGCGGATCGTAGACCTTGGGCGGCGCTTGCTGCTCGAGGCGGTGGCGGGGCGGGTCTCAAGCGGCTCGCCTGAAGGTCGGTGGGGCTGCCCAAACGTCCGTTGTTGGGACGACACGCGCTCGTGGGGCGGCCATCTCGATGAAGCCAGCAAACTCTCTTGACCATTCGTAAGCTTTCGCTTACGGTAAGTCATGACTTACTCAACAGCTCTTGCCGCTCTTTCTGACCCAACGCGCCGCGCCGTGTTCGAGCGCCTTCGCAAGGGACCTGCATCCGTGCAGCAGATTGCCGACGGCCTGCCTGTCAGCCGGCCCGCGGTCTCTCAGCATCTCAAAGCGCTGCGCGAAGCCGGGCTGGTCCAGGACGAAGCGCGCGGTACGGCGCGGATCTACAGCATTCACACGCCAGGGCTTCGCGCCCTGCGCGACTGGATCGATAGCTTCTGGGATGAGGCTCTCGACAACTTCAAAACCTACGCAGAGAGGAAGAAATGAGCGTCGTCGAACTTGGGCCCGTCGTGAAGTCAATTGAGGTGCGCCGCACTCCTGAAGATGCATTCAGGCTTTTCACGGAAGAGATCTCTGCCTGGTGGCCCATGAAAAAGCATACGCGCGCAAAGGACGCGGCGGGTGAGGTCACGGTGCGCGTGGATTTCGAACAGCACGTAGGTGGTCGCATCTACGAGACGCTGAATACCGGCGAGCAACGTGAGTGGGGTGAAGTTTTGGCTCTGGAGCCCGGCAAGCGGGTGCAGTTCAGCTTCTCGATGGGACGCCCCAGGGACAAGTCCGGCGAAGTCGAAGTGCGCTTTGAGCCGCTCGGGCGCGATGCCTGCCGCGTCACCCTCATTCACACGCATTGGGAGCGCTTCGGGATCGAAGCGGAAGCGATGCGTCGCGGCTTCGCCAATGGCTGGGATTCGGTTTTCGTCGAGTCCTTCGGCAAATTCGCCGAATTGGTTTGAGTTCAACCCAGGGAGTATGTCCATGATTGCCGTTACCGCTTTCAAGTCCGTGCCCGATTTCGCCAAAGGTCAAGTGCGTGATCTTCGCGTCCGCTGGGCGCTCGAAGAGGCCGGCCTGCCCTACACATCGCGTCTGCTCTCGCAGGGCGATCAGGACAAGCCCGAGTACCGGGCACTCCAGCCGTTCGGCCAGGTTCCGGTGTTGCAGGAGGATGGCTTCACGCTGTTCGAGTCGGGCGCCATACTGCTGCACATCGCTGCCAAGTCAGAGGCGCTGATGCCAGCTGAACGGATTGCACAGGCTCGCGCAACGCAGTGGCTGATTGCGGCGCTCAATTCGGTCGAGCCCGCCCTCGTCAATTTCTTCTTGGCTGATGTTGTCTTCGCGAAGGAGGAATGGGCAAAGCTGCGTCGTGCAGGAGCTCTCGAATTCGCAAAGCGGCGCCTCAAGGGCCTTTCAGACTCGCTCGGTGACAAAGCCTATCTCGACGGCGACCGCTTCACCATCGCCGACCTGATGATGGCGTCAGTTCTTCGCATTCCGGCTCACACGGATCTCGTCACCTCGGACCAACGTCTTGGTCCGTATTTGCTGCGTTGCACCGATCGCCCCGCCTTCAAAAAGGCATTGGATGCCCAGCTCAACGATTTCATGGATCGGGCTGCTTAATCGGCGAATCTTTTTGATCGAGTAAGGTGCGGCCTAGCCCTTCTCGCCGCGCTTCCTGCGCAGGGTCTCCCAGTAGGCGAGGCGTTTCGCGATCTCGCGCTCGAAGCCGCGCTCAGGCGGGTCGTAGAACTTGGGGCGGCGCTTGAATTCGTCGGGGAAGTAGTTCTGACCCGAGAAGGCCTCGGGCTGGTCGTGGTCATAGAGATAGCCGTCGCCGTAGCCTTCCTCCTCCATGAGCTTGGTCGGCGCATTGAGGATGGTCTTCGGCGGCGACAGGCTGCCATGCTCCTTGGCGGCGCGCATGGCGGCCTTGTAGGCCACGTAGTTGGCGTTCGACTTCGGCGCGGTCGCCACGTAGATCACCGCTTGCGCAAGGGCCAGCTCGCCCTCGGGGCTGCCCAAGAAGTCGAAGGCGTCCTTGGCGGCGTTGGCAACCACGAGCGCCTGCGGATCGGCGAGGCCGATGTCCTCCACGGCCATGCGCACGATGCGGCGCGCGAGGAAAAGGCGATCCTCGCCGCCGTCGAGCATGCGGCAGAAGTAGTAGAGCGCGGCATCGGGATCGGATCCGCGCACGGCTTTGTGCAGCGCGGAGATGAGGTTGTAGTGGCCCTCGCGGCTCTTGTCGTAGAGGGGGGCGCGCCGCTGCACAAGCTTGACGAGAGCTCCTCGGTCGAGCGGCTTGGCGCCCGGCTTCACGGTGGCGAAGACCTCCTCGGCCAGATTGAGGATGGCGCGGCCGTCTCCGTCGGCCATGGATTTGAGGGCCTCGCGCGCATCCGCATCGAGCGGCAGCGCGCGGCCTTCCTCGGCCTCGGCGCGTCGCGCCAGATCCTCGAGCGCGACGTCGTCGAGGCGGTTGAGCGTGAGGACGGACGCGCGCGAGAGCACGGCGGCGTTGATCTCGAACGACGGGTTCTCGGTGGTCGCGCCGACGAGCGTGATGGTGCCGTCCTCCATGTAGGGGAGGAAGCTGTCCTGCTGCGAGCGGTTGAAGCGGTGGATCTCGTCGATGAAGAGCAGCGTGCCGCGGCCCTGCTCGCGGCGGGCCTTGGCGCGGTCGAAGGCCTTGCGCAGCTCGGCGACGCCCGAGAAGATGGCCGAGAGCTGCTCGAACTCGAGCTTGGTCTCGTGCGCCAGCAGGCGCGCGATGGTGGTCTTGCCGCAGCCGGGCGGCCCCCAGAGGACGAGGCTCGGCAGGCGGCCCGCCGCGAGGAAGCGCGTGAGCGTGCCGTCGGGGCCGACCAGATGCGGCTGGCCTGCGACCTCGGAGAGCTTTGTCGGACGGAGCCGGTCGGCGAGCGGGCGCGGCGCGCCCTTCTCGAGACCGGCGGCTTCGAAGAGATTGGTCATGGCGTGATGTTAGCGCCTCGAGTGGGGCAGCGTCTCGCCTTTTGCTCGACCGTCTAGTCGCACTTTTCGCGCCGCCGCAGGAGGAATTGGGCGTTTTCCGCGTTGCCCGGGCTCAGGTAGAGAAAATCCGAGTCGGTGATCAGGCCGGACAACTCGATGGGCTTCTCGATCGAGACGAGCACGCTCTCCTGCCGCTCCTCAACTCTGAACTTGCCGTCCTCGTATCCTGGCCGGCGGCACCCTACCGTCACTCCATCCCCGCGCGCCGCGCAGGCATCCGCCTCGTAGGCCGACGACGATCCCGTGCACGTGAGCGCGCCGCCGTCGGCGTAGCATGTGCCGTAGGACTGGAAGCTCTCGGATCGGCCGCGGGTCCAGAGCCTGAGATCGCCGATCGCCACCGCGCCCGACGACGCCATCTCGGGCTTTCTCGGCATCACCTCGAGCGTGGCGCGCACGATGATCTGGCCTTCGTGTGCTGTCAGATGGGCGGCGTCATATCCGCGCTCGTAGCATCCGAGCAGCGGCGCCTCCTCGGCATTCGCCTGCCCCGCGGCGGCGAGAACGGCGAGCACGGCGACACACCTGCGGAGCGGAAGCATGTCTCCAGACCTAGCCCGGAACCTGCAGGTTGAAGACCTTGTCGCCACGGCGCACGGCGATCTGCCACAGGCGCTGGCGATTGGCGACCGCCGTCTCGAGGTCGGCCACGCTGCCGATCTTGATATTGCCGACCTCGGAGATGATGTCGCCGGGCTGGAACCCGAGCCGCGCGGCGACCGACGAGCGGCGCACCGAAACGACCACGACCCCATCCTCCTCGTCGATGCCGAGCTCGTCGGCGACGCCGGGCAGGATGTTCGACACGCGGGCACCGTCGAGAGGGTGCTGGCCGGCGAGATTGCGCACGTCGTCCTTGCCGGGCGGAGGCGCCGCCTCGAGCTTGAGCTCGACGGTCTGCGGCTGGCCCTTGCGGATGACGTCGAGCTTCACGGTAGAGCCGATGCCACGCGTCGTCAGCCGGTACTGAACGCCGCGGGCGTCCGCCACCTCGAAGCCGTCGACATGCATGATGACGTCGCCCGCCTCGAGGCCCGCGGCGGAGGCCGGGCCCTTGTTCGAGATGCGCGCGACCACGGCACCGGAGACGCGGTCGAGCCCGAGACCTTCGGCGATCTCGCGCGTCACGGATTCGAGGCGCGCGCCGAGCCACGGCCGCTCGACCTTACGTCCCTCCGCGGCCCCGGCCACATAGAGGCGCACGAGGTTCGAAGGGATGGCGAAGCCGATGCCGTGCGAGCCGCCCGACTGGGAGAAGATCATGGTGTTGATGCCGATGAGCTTGCCCGACATGTCGACGAGGGCGCCGCCAGAATTGCCGGGGTTGATGGCCGCATCGGTCTGAATGAACACCTGCGCGTCAGAGCTGCCCACCTCGGTGCGCGACAAGGCCGAGACGATGCCGCTCGTGACTGTCTGGCCGACGCCGAACGGGTTGCCGATGGCGAGCACCATGTCGCCAACCTCGAGCGTGTCGGAGTCCTCGAGCTCGATGGTCGGAAAATGGTTGTCGCCGTTCTCGATCTTCAAAATCGAGATGTCGGTCTTGTCGTCCTGGGTCAGCACCTTGGCGTCGAACTCGCGCTTGTCGGCGAGCGCGACGCGGATCTCGGTCTCGCCGCGGCCTTTGATGACGTGCGTGTTGGTAACGATGATGCCTTCCGGGCTCACGATGACGCCGGACCCGAGCGAGCTCTGTATGCGCTCCGAGGGCTGGCCGAAGGCGTCGCCGAAGAACTGCCGGAAAAAGGGATCGCTGGCAAACGGCGAGGAGAACGTCTGGACGCGGCGTTGCACATAGACGTTGACGACGGCGGGGGCGGCGCGGCGCACGATGGGCGAGAAGGAGTATTGCGCAACGTCGCGCGAAGGCGGAACCTCGCGCGTGATCGTGGTGTCGCCGCCGAGCTCGGTTTTCTGAGCGGTGGCCTCTCGGTCGAAGGTGGAGGCCGCAAGCACGCCGAGCAGGCCTGCGCCGGCGAGTGCAGCTATTTCCTTCACGTAACGTGGCATGAATGGTGTTCCTGCATAGAAAACGCCAGTTGCCGGGCGCGATCCCCGGCGCAGGATATACGTCACGGACGGGTACCAAGGAAGGTGCCATGACGCCATGCGTCCGCGCCGGGCGGACGCTGCCAGAAATAGGACGGCTGCCTCCGGACGCGGAGTTAAATTTCTGTCAGATATCGATTTTTCAGCGCCCGGTGAGGCTCGTGCGGTACGCGACAGGAGACCAGGCTGCGCCATAGCTCGGGGAATAGGGCCGAGCGTCGGGGGCCTGCCACGCGTCGCGGGGCTGCCACGCCTCGGTGGCGCCGGTCTCCGCCACCGGCCGGTAGGCGACCGGAGCCGCCCAGCGCTCCTCGCCAGACGGAAAGCGGACAGGCGCCGGGTCCGGTGCCTCGCGCTCCAAGGCCGCGATCTCGTTGCCGCCGATCCACGGGCGGCTCGCCAGGAACTGGCGCTCGCGGCTGTCGTCGCCGTTGAGCGGCGCGGGGCCGGCATAGCGCACGCGCACCTTGCCGGTGCCGCGCCCGAACAGGCCGAGCGCATGGGCCGACGCCTTCGAGAGATCGATGACACGGCCGTTGACGTAGGGGCCACGATCGTTGATGCGGACCAGGATGGTGCGGTTGTTGGCGAGATTGGTCACGTACGCATAGCTCGGCATCGGCAGCGTCGGATGCGCCGCCGTCAACGCCTGCATGTCGTAGACCTCGCCGTTGGAGGTGTGGCGGCCGTGGAAGTCGCTGCCGTACCAGGAGGCGACGCCGATGCGGTCGTAGTCGGGCTGCTCGCGCGGGTTATACCAGAGACCGCCGACCTGATAAGGATCGCCCACCTTGTAGCGGCCGCCGCCCTTTCTGATGCGATCGCTCTCGGAGGCGACGCGGCGGCTCGCGGAGACGCCCCATTTCTCCTCGGGGAACATGGGCGCGCGCGTGGATCTCGGCGCGTCGAAGCCTGGCGCGAGCGAGGAGCTCACCGAGCCCGACATGCCCGAGCTCGTGGCGCATCCGCCGAGAACGGTCGCTGCGAGTGCGGCCGCGAGGCTCACGCCATTGATTGGAATTTGCCGGTGCCGCACGCGCTCGCGTGCAAGCCACCCGTGGACCGCCTGCACCGCGAGGGCGCCCGGACCTTGGACACTCAACATTACGCCATCCCATCGGCCCCAATACGCGGGCCGTCCTGCCTAGCCGCACCCGGGCGCCGCTGTTGCGCGGTCTTCACCGGAATGCCCTCGCAGCATGGCAGAAGGCTCTTGCGATCCCGTTAAGGCCTCAGGGGGCCATGCCGGGTGGCCGGCGAGTTGCAGACGGGTTGCTTCGGCATTGCCGATGATGGCGGACGGGCTCGGCCTTTAGACACTTCGGCTGGCCTCTACGACCTGCTTGTGGTGAGTCATAGACGGGCCGGTCCATCTCAATCGGCCAGGGGCAAGAGCGGATGCATCGGCATCACTGCCCCCAGATGGCGTCCAGCCAATCCCAGTCGCTGGCCGGCTTGCGCCGATGGACCACCTTTTTCTTGGGCTTTGGCTCCTCCGGCGCGGCATCGATGCGCCGCACCGAGCCCGTTGAGGCGAGGCTCGCCGTCGCCGATGGAGACAGAGTCGTTGCCGCAATGCCGGACATAGAGGTCGCGCCGTCGGAAGCGCCACCCTCGCCGACGATGACGAAGGGCGCCCACACGGCGGGGTGGGCGGCAGGCGTCCATGATCTCGGACGGCCCCGGTCGCTCATGGCCGCGAGCATGCTCCGCCGAAAAGCCTCGGCCCTCCCGATCGAGGGATTGCGACGCAACTCCGCGAAGGCACCCGTGGTGATTTCTACGGCGGCTCGACTGTCCACGTACCAGTGTGAGACCAGAAGCGCGCGCCCGCCCGCATAGAAAAAGGCTCGCGCGAGGCCCGAGAGCGGCTCGGCGTCGGCATTCTCGCCGCTGGCCGCCGTATTACAAGCCGAGAGCACGACCCAGTCGGCATCGAGCTTGAGCATGGCAACCTCGGATGCGGTGAGCAGACCGTCGTCGTCCGCCGTGGCAGCTTCGGGCGGGGTCAGCATAAGAGCCGGCTCGGCCAAGCTCTTGTCCAGGCTTTGCGTGTCGCTGGCGATGAGACCATGCGTGGCGAAGTGGACCACGCGGGCCTTAGCGAGCGTGCCTTCGCTGCTGGCTCGTTTGACCTCTGTCTCGGTCGCACGCGACCCGAGATGGACCTCGCTTGCTGAGGCTTCGAGGTCGCTCGCCACCGCGCAGAGCTCGTCGGCGGTTTCCGGCAGCGGAGACTGTCGCCGCAGGGCCGCGACGTCTACAGTGCTGCCCCGGAAAAGATTGGCGATGACGTCCGGTATGCTCCAAGCGACGCGCTCGGGCTGTGACGCCGGTGTCGTCTTGGGACAGGACTGCCTGGCGAAGGCGCGCTTGTCGGTTCCGTTGCGACCGAGGAGCAGCGGGTTGCCGAAGGCGATGTAGGGGAGCGTGCCTTGGCTCGCCTTCGCGCTCTGGCGCAGCGCCTTCAATGATGAGACCGCCGGCAGCACCGTTACAGCGTGACGCTTCGCCAACCACGCCGTGGCCGAATACTCGGCCGTGACAGCCGGAATACCGGCAGCCGGCTTGTCGGTAACGAGCACCTGGAACGGGAGTGTGGTCAACGACCCAGACGGGACAACCAGAAGCGCTTTGCCGGTGCCGTCCGATTTCACGAGCAAGTCCGCAGCCTGACCGAACAATGCTTCGTACAGCTCGTGCGCCTTTGTTCGATCAAAGGGAAGTGTCTGACGATCGGAGACCTCAACACCCGTCAGCTTCTTGCAGCGCTCTCGGCGCCCAATCTGCTCTGTCCTCCGGCGCTTGGCGTCCTCGGGCGCATCTGGCCAGCTCGCCGCATCGGTCCAGTTGGAAAAATCCAACCCGCAGCGCAGCGTCGCAACGGCGCGCTCGAGACCGGCCGTCCCGATCGGCAGGCGCACCCACCGGGCATCCGTCTTGGTGACGAACCAGGCGAAGCCAGTTTCGGGAATCCCGCTCACCGACTGCAGATCGATCAGCTGAACCAGCACTTCATCGGGAGCAAGCAGCGCCTGCACCTCGGGGATCGAAAGCGGCGACGGCTTGGCGAGCGCGGCGTAGTCCGGAAACTGGGCGCCAAGGGCTTGGTCGATCGCGTCCAGGCGTGCATCGATCTCTGCGATGCGCGACCTCAATGTGGTCTCGGCCGCCGGATCACGCCTTTCGGGCGAGTTGGCCACGGCGGCGATCAGCAGCTTGTCGCGCTCTGCGAACTCCTGTGTGAGGTCTTGGCGCTCGCGGACGAGCTCAGCAAACGCGGGAGCCCGGCTCGCGAACCGGGCCGCCAATTGGGAGAGCGCGGCCGCGGCTTCCGTCTCGAGTGCGCGTTGCGCGGCGAGGAAGCCCTCGTCGGCGAGCGCCGGGTCGGCTGCGCCTGCGTTGAATGCGGCCTGGATGAGGCGGCGGAACGAGGAGCCCTTCTGTCCATCCTCGGTCGGCCCGCTGCGCTTGCCCTGTCGTGCAAGGTCGACGCTGATGGCGGCCGCCCGGCGCGAGGCTGCGAGCGCCTCCGCCCATCTGTTCTGCTCGATGAAATGCAAGGCCAGCGTGTTCAGCGCGGCTGCAAGGTTCTCATGGCTCGGGCCGTAGAGACGCTCGGTTATGGCGAGCGCACGCTTGATGTTCGCCTCGGCCTTCTCGCGCTCGCCCATCTCGTCCAACAGAATGGCGTAGTTCTGGAGCGCGAGCGCCGTGTCTGGATGATCGGGACCGAGCGTCCTCTCCAAGATCTGTACGGCACGCTGATAGAACGGCTCGGCTTTGTCGAACTGGCGCTGAGACCGGTAGAGGCCGGCGAGGTTGTCGGCGATGATGCCGGCCTGTCGGCTCTCGGGACCGAACGCCTTCTCGGTAATGTCGAGCGCCTTGAGGAACATCTCCTGAGCCTCCCGAAGCCGCCCCTGAAATTGATAGAGGACTGCGAGGTTGCCGAGGCCGGTGGCGATGCTGGGATGGGCCGGGCCGAGGGTGGCCTTGAAGATATCCAGGGCGCGAAGGCGCAATTTCTCAGCCTCTGCGAGGCGGCCGTTCTCCATGTAGAGAGACGCGAGGTTGTCAAGGGCAACAGCGAGATCGGGGCCGTTGGGGCCTTGTGTCCGCTCGTAGATCTCGATTGCTGCGCGGTAGGCGCGCTCAGCCTCGGTGACGCGTGCGAGCTTCTTGAGGCACAGCGCCTGCACAACGAGAGCCATGCCGAGGTCTGGCGTTTCCACCTTCGTGGCGCGCAGCAGCTCTTCCGCCCTCTCACCAAGAGGCAGTGCGGCCACGCAATCTCCGGCGCCATAAAGACCAAGCGCACGCGAAACCAGGTTGCCCGGCTCATCTGCAGCCTGCGCCGCTCTCTCTTGCGCCGGTGCGTCTGCTCCAGACACGCACCCGAGCGCCAGGACCAGAGCCAGAACTTTAAGCGCCTTCTTGGCCTGTGTCATGATTGCGCCAGCGATCTCCCTTGCGAACGGCCGCGCAGGCTTACAGAGCAATCTGGCGCCTTTGGTGGCGGATGCCCGGCGTGCGTTCTTTCAGTGAGGCGATGTCTTGGCGTTGATGGCTTGCTGCCAGAACCGCGCCAATGGCAAGCGTCAGCACCGGGTGACGTATCGTGCCCCGCCTGGATTAGATCCGGAGTGGGGAGGATGCTCACGGAGACATGCGAAAGCACCTACAGTGCTTCGATGTCCGGCGAGGACCCCGGAACGACCTGAGGCGCGACACGCTTGTCCGCGAGCCCACGAACAAGTAACTAGGCGCAGCATGCGGTGCCCATCCGGTGCCAATGCGCAGGTCAGGGCGCTCCAACAGCGGGCTAAGTCTCTGACAAATAAGTCTCGGAGGGATGGTCGAGTGGTTTAAGGCACCGGTCTTGAAAACCGGCGTGGGTGCAAGCCCACCGTGGGTTCGAATCCCACTCCCTCCGCCATATCGCTATTGTAACTGTTAGTTTTTTCACAGCCGCCCAGGCGCTGTCCTAGCTCGGGGTCCGCAGTTCCGCAAAGCCGAGCAAGCGGACTAGCGCTTGGACAAAGTCACAGCGAGCTCGCTAAGAACTCTCGATCAGACCGGGTAGACGCGGAGGGCTAGGCCAGAACCACTACGGATTGCAGAAATCGCAGTGTCGTGGATCTGCCTGACACCGTGCTTGCCGGTACGGCCGGACCTCACAATGCCCGCATCGCATGCACTTCGTATTTATCGCGCGCACAAGCCGCGTCGGCTCTCCGCACTCCGAGCATGGGACGCCGGTTTCGAACGTCTCTTCGCCGAATCCAGGTCCGAGACATACGGGGCAACGGCAAAGGATCCGCCTTGCCAGCTTGGATGCCAGGGCCCTGATGACTCGCATCCGGGTCGGATTCATGTGGGCTCGCATGTCGGCAGACACACGAAAAAAATTCCCCGCCCGGAGCGGCAAATGATTCGTCATTATGGAGCTGAGCTGGGCAAGCTCTTTTAAGCCTTTGCCAATGGTGACACTTGCACGCTCATCGACCAACGAAACGACGACTCCATGTGACGGGAAGCGTAAGGAGTCGAGGAAGGAACTGAGTTCCTCAAATCGATAAATATCGGCATGGGAATAGTTGGTCCTGTGGGTCGCGAGATGCTGCACGATGCTGACGTCTTGCTCCTTATCGTAGAAGGCCAGCACCTCGCGATCGATCGCAATAAGCGGTATGATTGGATGGGGTCCGAAACTGCCTTCACTGCCAAGGCCGAAGCGGGTGCCGGCCAACCGTGCTGCAGACTTCGCCTTCTCGATCGCAGCATCGACAGGGGTCCCCTTTCTCGCTATTTCCCCAGTGAATGTCCCTAACTGATCCGTGTCAAAGCCCGCCGTCGGCACCACGGGCATCTGGAGATATCGAAGAAACGGCGGCGCAATGGCCAGCTCCTTCAGGTGCATCGAGCCGAGACTTGCTGACAGGCCTGCATAGGGATGGGTGTTGGAGGCCTGTTTCAGCGATATCCGCGTCAAAGGTGACGACAGAGCCTCACGAGGCATGAGGGGCTGCGCGAAATGAAGAGGTTTGACCAAACGCTGCATTGAGCTCTTCAACCAGCGTTGCGGTGGCTCGGAGCGCATCTCTGACATTGGCCTCGGCAACTATGACCTCGATGTTCAGGGTGCAGGGCAGCATTAGAAGTACCCCTCCTGCTTTTTCTTTTCCATGGCTCCCTGCTCATCATGATCGATCAGACGCCCCGCACGTTCCGATTTCCGCGCTTGAATCAACTCCGCAATCACCGCAGAGACATCGGAAGCGTCGGATTGCTCGGCCGCGGTGTTCGGCCAGCACCCGAGCGTGCGGAATCGAACCCTTCGGGTGACAATACTTTCGTTATCCCTTAGCGACAGTCCTTCGCCATCCGGCACGAGAAGCTGATTTTCGCGGAGAAGGGTCGGCCTGTCTGCCGCGAGATAGAGCGGAACGACCTCGAGACCTTCTCGCGCGATGTAGCACCACACGTCCCGCTCGGTCCAATTCGACAAAGGAAAGACGCGCGCTGATTGACCGGCCGCGAGGCGGCCGTTGAGCAGCCGCCACATCTCTGGCCTCTGATTGCGTGGATCCCAGCGATGCTCTTCGGAGCGGAAGGAGAATATTCGCTCCTTAGCGCGGCTGGCCTCCTCGTCGCGACGGCTGCCGCCGAAGGCGGCGTCGAAGCGATATTTGTCGAGCGCTTGGCGAAGCGCCTCGGTTTTCATTACGCTCGTGTAGGTGGAGGGCGTGAAGTCGAAAGGATTGACGCCGCGCGCGAGCCCCTCCTCGTTGACGTGAATGAGCATGTCCACATCATTTTGGGATGCGACCTTCTCGCGAAATGCATACATTTCCCGGAACTCCCAGGTCGTATCGACGTGGAGGAGCGGAAAGGGCAGCCGCGAAGGCCAAAAGGCCTTGCGTGCAAGCTGCAGGAGCGCCGTGGAATCCTTGCCCATCGAATAGAGGAGCACGGGTCTCCGAAACTGGGCCGCGGCCTCGCGAAGTATGTGTATTGCTTCCGCCTCGAGGAGATCAAGATGAGGCAAGCTTCGCGCTGCTGCGTGACGCATTGGCGTTCTCTTACATCATTGCTGACAACCACGGCGGGGCCGCGTCTTTGAGCGCTGGAGGCATCATGGACTTGGCGGTCCCGTCCGATGTTGAGCACGCTTAAAATCGACGAACAGGACCTTGAAGCCCGCTCACGGGAACCTCAGTCTGCTGGCTTCGGCGACGTCCTCAAACGTCTTGAGCCCGCACGTCGGCGCACCGACAAGCGCGGCCATATTGCCCGGCTTGTGCTCGTTCCTGAGCATCCGCATATGCGCCTTGGGTATTTGTTCCCATGAGAACACTTCCGACAAACAGGGGTCGACCCGCCGTTCGATAACGAGCTTGTTGGCTTCCGAAGCCTGTTGCAGATTTGCGAAGTGAGATCCCTGAACCCGCTTCTGGTGCATCCACAGATACCTGGCGTCCAAGGTCAGATTGTAGCCGGTCGTTCCGGCGCAAATGACCACCAACCCGCCCCGCTTAACGCAGAACAATGAAACCGGAAACGTTGCCTCGCCCGGGTGCTCGAAGACGATGTCGACATTGTTGCCCTTGCCTGTCACGGCCCAGATCGCCGCCCCGAACCTTCTCACTTCCTTGATCCAGGCTGCGTGCTCCGGCGTTCCGACCTTGGGCATCGCGCCCCAACACGAAAATTCATTTCGATTGATGACATCCTTTGCGCCAAGTTGAAGCACGAAGTCGCGCTTCTCCGGATCGGACACAACACCGACCGCGACGGCTCCCGTTGTCGAGCAAAGCTGAACCGCCATCGAGCCGATACCACCAGATGCGCCCCACACGAGGACGTTCTGGCCCGGCTTCACGATGTGCGGACGGTGGCCGAACAGCATTCTGTAGGCCGTGGCAAGCGTCAGCATGTAGCAGGCACTCTCTTCCCACGTTAGGTGCTTGGGTTTGGGCAAGAGCTGACGATCCTGCACGCGTGTAAATTGCCCGAACGACCCGTCGGGCGTCTCGTAGCCCCAGATTCGCTGCGACGGCGAGAGCATCGGATCGCCTCCGTTGCATTCCTCGTCATCACCGTCGTCCTGATTGCAGTGGACGACAATCTCGTCGCCGACCTTCCAGCGCTTCACCTTGGAGCCAACGGCCCAGACGATACCTGCCGCGTCCGAGCCTGCCACGAGATATGGGTGGCCGTGGACGTCGAACATCGAGATCGGCTGGCCGAGGCACGCCCACACACCATTGTAGTTGATGCCAGCGGCCATAACCAAGACAAGCACGTCATGGCTATCGAGTTCCCAGGTCGGTACGACTTCCAGCTTCATGGCCTCATCCGGCGGACCGTGACGCTCGCGCCGGATGCTCCAAGCGTACATCGTGCTCGGAACGTGTCCGAGAGGTGGGATCTCACCCACTTCGTAAAGATCCTTATGTCCGGGAAGGATGGCCGGTGCCGCCATTCCAGCTTCCATTTTTCCGAGGCATGCACTGATAGCCATTTATGGTCGCTCCTGATCGACTGGTCTAAGTTAGACTGGCGCTTCCACACCCTGGGCATGCGCGACCCGCCGCAGCGCGGCAGAATGGCCTCGCCCGGTCGCGTTCAACTGAGGTGTCGCGGCAATCGGATCGTTGCTGACCTCTGACCACGCGAGATCGCGCTCGTAGCGCCATGCCAGGTGGCCTTCGGCGTCGAGAGCGAACAGCGCGAGCCAGCGGTTGTCAAAAAGTGACCGCACCGACGGATGACGCTTCAGGATGTCCGTCATCGCTTCGCGAGGTGCCTCTATGCACACCGATAGCCTAACGGGTTGATGCATGAAGCGCTCCCCGTCGTGCACCGACTGCCAGGGCAAGCCGGCTCGCAATGCGCCGCCGTTGCCTTCGACTACGCCGATTCCGCCGGTCACATTGTGGAGGAGTTTGTTGCCGCCTCCGAAGGTCTCCGGCGAAACGGTCGAGCCGTAATACTGGAGGCTGATCCAGCTGGCGACCACGACCGGGGCGGTCATGATGAGTTCGAGAACCTTGAAGCTCTGGTCGGCCTTCCAGTCGTAGTCGTGCAGGAACGCACTTCCTTGGAGGCTGCGGCCCTGAGTGCGGAACCGGGGCGCGGCGATGAAAGCCTTGCAGCCGGCAAGTCCCCACTCCGGACGTACTTCCGCCCAGTCGCGGCTGCGTCCAATGACTTGGCTCCCCCGCTTGGCGCGCGGCAGTCGAACCATGCGCTCAGTGCGGGCCAGCGTGCCAGCGGAGCGCAGCCACGACTTGGCGCGTGCCAAATCCTTGGCGTGCTGGGGAGACGGATGGTCCTGATCGTAGAGGGTGACTTCGTCCGTAGTCGTGTCGTGCAATGCACCGACGAACAGCGTGTCGGTCGGGATCTCGATCCCCCGTTCGATCAGACCCTTGCGGACATCGGTGTCGTTGAGCAGCCCGGCGAGCAGGCGAGCGTTCGCTTCGCCCGAGTAGCCGCCGCATGCGCCGCAGTGAAGAGCGCTGGCATGAGGGTTGTTGACGACGTTGGCGCCGTGCCCCGCAAGGAGAACCAGCCGCGCATAGTTCTTGGTAAGCGACATGGCGGTCAGCACGGTCTCTGCGGCGTTGGTGAGCGACGTCAGATCGAGCTTCGGATCGAGCCGAGGCGCGGGATCGGATGGCGCGCCATGGCCGCCGAGGCCGAGTGCGTCGCGTATCAGCTTGCCGACGTAGACCGGACCTGTCGCTTCGACGAACGCAAACGAGGACACCGCCGCGAGCTTGAAGCGGCCCCAGGCCCGCGTCGACCGGGCAGCAATCCTTGCGGACCTATCCCGCTCGCTATCGCCGCTGCTGCAGGAGCAGCTCGAGACGGCTGGATTAAGTAGGACGGGTAGCCGGAGCTCGTGCACATCGGAGGCAAAACGCCGGTGTGCCGTGGCGATTCCGAAGAAACCGGCAAAGCCCAGAGTTCTTATCCCGGGGTTCACCGACTCAAGCGCACGGCGATAAACCTCGGACCGAACGTCGATACAGAAAGCGGCCTGCAGGGCCGGACGCTCGCTCTCCTGCCGCGGCGATGTTGCCGCCAAGGCCTCTGAGAGCTTCCGTTGTGCAGCGCGCTCGGCCGCCTCCTGCAAGGTGGCATTGACAATGTCGACCTGTGTCGGGGTCACCGGCGCGGCATGTTGGCGTCGCACGTGCGCCCACTCCTCAGAAATTTTTGTGGCAAAACTCTCGAAAAGCGCCTCCTCCCAAACGAGCCTGATCGCCAGAACGTCGGTGATGGTGCCGTCTGTCGAGCCGCCAAGCTCCGCCCGCCAAAGCCGGTAGCGGGCCACCTGAGACCATCCGCCGAGCGACATCAGGAGCTCATGGAAGTACGTCTCGAGAGCCGAGGGCTCGAGACCCAGCGTCGCGACGGAACGGGCAATCACCTGGTGCGCCGTTTCCGGTGCATCGGCGACATAGGATGCGAAGCCCTTGAGGCCGATGATCTCGGGCGTGAGATCCTGGGTGGCGAACGCGCGCCAGGAGGCAAAAGCCGATTTACCGCGCGGCGCTGACCATAGCGCCTGGCCCTCGTCGAAGTAGGCTGCGGCCCACGCTCCGACTCGCTCGGAGATCAGTCCTGGCCAATCGATACCGCTCGCCTGTGATGCAAGAGTGGAGACCATTGGTAGAGCCTGGGGTGGCTCGACAGGCTCATGAGCAGCGGATTTCAGAGCGGCGACGTCCCTCGGGCGCAGAGCTTCTGGCTGAAGTCTGAGCGCCGCATCGAGATCCTCGTCCCTAATATTGCCCGTTGCGATCTGATCGAGGTAATAGGAACGCGGCATGGTCACTGGCGCACCCGCAACGCGGCCGAGGCGAGCTGCGGCGTGTGCGAGGTCCTCGCCGGTCTGTCCCAAGTAAGGATTGACGGCTACGCTCGAAGCGAGCGGCCACACCGGAGGAATGGCTCGCGCGGCTCTGTCCGCGGCCTCGGTCAACTTGCTGCTTTCGAGAATGGTCACGGGAGGGGTCGTCGTCATCGTGGTATCTCCTAAGCCTCGATTTCAAGCTGAGCGGCGCGTGGACCAGCCGCCGAGCATCCGATCGACGATGGCATTTGCGTAGAGACCGTTTGACAAATGAACGCGGAGGCTGGCTGCTGCGGGGTGACTGGACCAGAGTGGGAAGGCCGATTGAACTACGGCGATCGAGCCGAACGTGAGCAGGGCGATGACGATCATGGCCCAGTCCAGAGGACCTGCGGGCGGGGTCGGCGGCAGCGTTCCATTGGTAAGTGCCACGGCCCCCTTCTGGAGACCGAAGTAGCCGACCGCGGTCGCAGCAGAGTAAAGAGCTGTACGCTGCGCAAGCTCACGCGGCGCCATGTCGGCCAGACCCTGCGCGAGGAGGTAGGCGACGCCGAAGATTAAGATGGCGCCGAGCGCGATGGCTTGGGGAGACTTGTCAGAGAAACCAAAGCCAAGCCCCACCACGCCATACATCAGGAGAGCGATGCCGAAGGCTTTGAGGATCGCTGTGCCGGAGGGCACTGCGACCGGCCCGGGGCGACGGTTCGCTGCAATAAGCTCAATCGCCGATCCCGAGGCGAGGAAGGCATGAGCCTTGTATAGGGAGTGGGCCACGATGTGTAGGAGCGCGAGTGGGAACAGCGCCAGGCCGCATTGGAAAATCATGAACCCCATCTGCGCGACCGTCGACCACGCGAGCGAGGTCTTGACGGCAGGCTGAGTGAGCATGACGAGGCCGCCGAACAGTGCCGTAAAGCCACCAACCAGCGCCAGCGCCGCGAGCACGCCGGGCGCCGTCAGCAATACATCCGCGAAGCGAATGAGGAGGAAACCGCCCGCGTTGATGACGCCTGCATGCAGAAGGGCCGAGACCGGAGTTGGAGTCTCCATAACCTCCGTCAGCCAGCCGTGCATCGGAAATTGAGCCGACTTGAGCACAGCAGCAACGGCAATCAGCAGAGCCGCAGCGGCAAAGTAGCCCTGGCCCTCTGACTGCTTTGCGGCATCGAGGATAGTCGCGATATCAGTCGTCGCGGTTCCGTAAGCGAGCAACGCCGCGGCTGCCAACAAGGCGAGGTCGCCCGTGCGCGCCGAAACGAACTTCTTGCGGGCTGCGCGCTGCGCAGCAATCCTGTCAGGATAAAATAGCAGAAGCTTGTGCAGGAAGAGGCTGGTAGCGGCCCACGCGGCAACGAGTTGCACCAGATTGCCGGAGGTCACTAGCAGCATCACGGACGCCAGGGTCGCGCAGAGCAGCGCCATGAAGCGTCCCTGTGCAGCCTCGCCATCGAGATACGTAGCGGAGTAACGGACAACCACCCATCCGATGAATGACACGAGCAGCAGCATGACCACGCTGATGGCGTCGATGCGGGCCGAGAGACCGAAAGGACCCCAACCAATCATCTCGCTGGTGCCGGCGCCGTTCTGGATCAGTCCCCAAGCAGCGACCAATGCCGACAAGAAGGCCGTCACTGCAGCCAATTCTGCGATCATCACTGCAATTCGGGGGCGACGCTGCTGACTGCTTGCCGCCACAATTGCAGCCACAGACAGTGCGGCTGGCGCCGCAAAGGGTACCAGGTTGGTCCACATCGTTCTCTCCACGGTGGATGGTGCGATGCGAAAACCTTACCCAGCACGGAAAAGCTTTGTAAAATACAAAGTCTTAAACCATTCGTTTGATATTATCAAACACACAATCCAATTGGGGTGCCTTTGTCGGGATTGCGCTTGTCCACTATGGTTTGAAAAAGTAGAACACTAAGATGCTAACGCTCAACTTTCACCATCTGCGGAACTTCTGGATTATCACCGAGACGGGCGGCCTCACGGCTGCAGCTCGCCGACTCAACGTCTCGCCGTCGACGCTTTCAATCCAGCTCAAGGAACTTGAGCTACGTATGGGCAGCGCACTTTTCGTGCGGGAGAAAAAGAAGCTGACCTTGACGGAGACGGGGCTCCTCGTGCGCGACCACTGCGAGGTCATCTTTCGCACGGCCAACGAGCTTACGCGATCGCTCGGTCGCAACAGTGCAAGGCGCACGTTATCGATCCATGTCGGATCCACTGCCACGCTTTCGCGAAATTTTCAGATCGAGTTCCTCAAACCATTGCTCAATCGTACAGATGTGGCGATCGAGTTACGCTCGGCCTCCTTTCATGATCTCTTGGCTGGGCTGCGCGATCATGCGATTGACATCGTGCTTTCAAATCTTCCGGCGCCACACGCAGCGGAAACCGGTTGGCACAGCACGCTCGTGCATCAACAGGCAGTGAGCCTCGTCGGCAGGCCGGAGGACGGTCGTGGGCGCCTCAGATTCCCCGATGCGCTCCGGGCCATGCCGGTCATGCTTCCAAGTTCACAGAGCAACATTCGCGTCACGTTTGATCTTCTCATGGCTCAACATCAAATTGAGCCCACCATCGTCGCCGAGGCCGACGACATGTCGATGCTACGCCTTCTCGCAGGCTCACGACCGGGGCTGACGCTGGTGCCCCCAGTGGTCGTTCGAAATGAGCTGAACTCGGGGTCTCTTCTCGAGCGATGCCGAATTCCCGAAATACAAGAGCGCTTTTACGCCATCACGCGCGAGCGAAGGTTTCCAAATCCTCTCGTGAACGAGCTTCTTGGGGCCGCACGGCGAGCGTCGGCGACGGCTCGTGGCCGCCGAGCAACACCGTAGCTGCCCTCAGTCGACAACCCGGCGATTGTCGAGTGGCCCGCCCCCCGGCGGCTAGCCGACGAGCGCATTGCTGGCGCTGCTCATGCTCGAGGCGACCAAGTCGAAAGTAGCGCGGGCCGAGACCGCAGCGCCCTCGAACTCTTCCGGGCTGCATCGATCGAGACACGTGACAAAGTCCGCCCAGGAGGACTCCCTCTGGCGCGCGAGATGGCGCGCTCCGAATGTTGCGTCGAATCCCAGATGGCGGACCTGTCGCTCGAGGAGCCTTGCGCCGAGGCTCGAACCTTCGAGCACGTAGAGGACGCCGATCGGATTCCAATTCTTCAGATCGAACGGTGGCGCCGGGCTGGCGCCTTCAAGAGCCAGGTCACGCAAGTCCGCCTGAAGCTGCTCCGCGATCAGCGTCGGCCTCCAGCCGTCGAGGCAACGCGGCCAACCGAGGGCGCCTTCACCGAGAGCTCGCTCGATCGGCACGCGGAATGAATATGACCCCATCAAGTACCGGACGTAAGCTTGCCGGCTCGTAAGCGGACCGGTAATGCCTTCGACGCGTGCGTGCTCCGCGGCTGTTGCACTTCGCAACACGTGACGCGGCGATGCGTGAATGGATGACTGGAGCGGGGTGGCGCTCGACATCGCAAGAACCCTGAGAAGAGTTTGCCGTCCTGGCAGCTTGCCGTCATCAAAGCGCTCATGCAATAGCAAACGACGGCGCCGGAGCCGTCGTAACCAAGACGACGGCGATCCTCAGCGCGCGACGACGAGCTTCTTCATGAGGTGCAAGTTCTCCTCCAGATCGTCGAGTCGCTGCTCGATGACGTCGCGCATGCCAATCACGCCGATCACTTTTCCGTCCAGCACCACCGGAACGTGGCGTATGTGATGATCGGCCATGAGCCGCACCACGTCGTAGACGCGATCATCCGGAGAGCACGTTATGACTTTCTTTGTCATCAGCTCACGCACCTTCATCTCGTGAAGATCGCCCCGGTGCAGAGACAGTGCATAGGCGATGTCGCGTTCGGAAATAATGCCAGCGATCGAAACTCCATCGTCGCTGACAATCATGGCCCCGACTCGCTCCTTCTGGAGGCGTCTCGACAGCGCAGCGATGCTTTCATCGCTCGTAACGGTTAACACGCTTCTTTTCGTGATAATGTCCGACACTTTTGAAACGCGTTTCTTCATCGGGTCGTCTCCCATTCTGCTTTTCGTCTTTTTCGTCTGCAGTTTCTCTTTATCCGCGAGCGATCGCATAGTCGCGTAGAACATTTGCCTCGAGCTCGAGCTCGCCAAGCCTGTGCTTCAGAACGTCGCCGATACTGATCACACCAACGAGCCGATTGCTTTCGCGGACCGGCAGATGCCGGATCCGTCGTTGTGTCATCACCGCCATCACGTCCGCAATGCTGTCGCGCGGCAGGCAAGTGATGACGGATCTCGTCATGAGGTCGGCGACGGGAATGGCGTAGAGTCCAGCGCCGTGGACCGCCAGGCCGAACGCGATATCGCGCTCCGATATGATGCCATCCAGTGACACTCCGTCGTCGCTGACAACGAGTGCGCCGACGCGCTCGCTCCTTAGTCGCTTGGCGACACACATGGCTGTTTCATCGGACCGCGCGGTTTTTACGTCGCTGCCCTTATGCTTCAAGATATCGGAGACCAGCATTTTTCACCTCTTTGTCGGTGATTGCGGTGGATGGGGGGAAGATGCTCTCGGGACATAGGAGCCCGCATTGCATCGTGTGCAAGTCGCGGATATAGGACAGCAACTTGCTCGCTGGTGCGCAGTCCCAACGACTGAGGAAGACACGGGCCGCATTGGCAATCGACGGCGCGTGGACTGCGTCTGATGGCGATGAGATCTCGTCCCATCGTGGATAGAGCCCCCATGTCATGAGGCTCGGCATCCCCGCAGCATTTGCCTCTGCGAGGCTTCGCATCGAGCTATCCACGACGAGACAGTTGCGGATGTCGACATCGAGCATGGCCGCCACTTCCAAATGGGGGCTTTCTTGACGCCGGAGAGTTCCGGGCCCTCCGAACGACACGATCTCAATTGCCGAGTTAAGATCAAATGGCAGACTTGATTCCAAGAGGGCGCGGACGTTCTCGTCGTCGCCGCGCGAGACAATTGCAAGGATGATCTGCTCTTTTGCCGCCGCCTGCAGGAACGCTGCAACGCCCGCACGGAGCTCAACACGTCGTGACTTGAACCGATCCCGCAGAAGCGACGCATGACGGCGCTCGATTGCAGCTATCATGTTCGACAAATCGCCGAGGTGACGCGGCCGCGTGACCCGGTCTTTGAGGAACGCTCCAATCAGGACGCCGGCAACCAGCTCTCGATCCCCAGCTGCCTTCAGGAGCTGAGCATAAGTCTCCCGGTCCCAGTACCACCCGAGACCGGCTTCAGAGAACACGTCGTTGAATGCCTCACGGCGCGCTTCATGCGTGTCGGCGATAACGCCGTCGACTGCGAGAATTATTGCTTCGAGCGTCATGTGCGACCCATCCTGCAATCGGTTGTCTGGAATCGACGACCGCCGATGTTGTTAGGGCGATGCCTAAGCCGATCTGTTCTTGCGAATTGGACGTCCATTTTCACTGACAACTTGGACGGACGGAGCTACGCTCTCAACTGTCAAGCTGGCGCGACTGTGCGAGCCCGTGAATTTCAAATTGCTTTGCAGCGATGAAAGAAAAACTTAAGGGTCCGCTTCAGCGGAATGCGACGCTAAAACAGCTGCGCGTCCTTGCTGCGGTTGCGAAGAGCGGGAAAATATCGAACGCCGCCGCCGAGTTAGGAGTGACCGCTCCAGCAGTTGCACTGCAACTGAAAATACTCGAGCAGAGCTTGGGGCTACCTCTTTTCGATCGAACTCAAACCGGCATGCGACCAACCGACGCTGGGAAATGCGTGGTGCAGTTGCAGACCCGGATCGAGCTTGCACTCGAAGAAGGCGACGAGCTGTTGCGCGCCCTGAAGGGCCTCGAGAGCGGCTGCGTATCGATCGGCGTGGTCAGCACGACCAAGTACTTTGCTCCGATCGCCCTCGCAGCATTTGCTCGAGACCACCCCAGCGTTCAACTCGAGCTGTTGGTCGGAAATCGGAATGAAACGATCGCGGCCCTGAAGAGCTTCAAGGTGGACATGGCCATCATGGGTCGACCGCCAGAAGCCGTCGATCTCGAGAAGCAGGATATTGGCGAGCACCCGCATATCATCATCGCCGCTCCGACCCATCGCTTCGCGCTGACAAAGGGGATCTCCCTCCGGTCGCTCGCGGACGACACCTTCCTCCTGCGAGAACCTGAATCGGGCACGCGCATGCTCAACGACCGAATCTTTGCCAAGGCCGATGTTACGCCCCGGGTCGCCATGGAGTTCGGCAGCAACGAAACGATCAAGCAAGCGGTAATGGCCGGTCTTGGCGTGGCCTTCATCTCGGCCCACACGGTCGCTGCAGAAGTGTCGGGGGGACGCCTTGTGGTGTTGGACGTCAAGGGTTTGCCGGTCGTCCGGAAGTGGTATCTTCTCCGGCCCAAGGCAAAAAATCTGCTGCCGGCCGGCGCGGCGCTATGGAAGTTTCTCGTGGGCAATGCCGGGAATTTCCTGCCTGACGTCTCGGTGTTCATTCCCCGGCCAAGCGGGCACGCCAGAACGGCACGTCGCCGGCACGCCTGAAGGAATCCGATTTCGCGGCTCAGCGCTTGTCGTCATGCGCGCCCGGAGGTCTGCGAGGTGGGCAACGAGCGACGCAAAGAGGAAGGCGGCGACGACCGTCCAGCTCTGATCGGCAAGCGCAGCGCGAAGCGCGAGCAAGAGCCCGAGACCCGGCAAGAGCACGCTTAATGCGCCGCGCACGTTGAGCCCGACGCCCAACCGCGACTTGGCGAGGACGAGCAGAATGCCCTCGACGGTCATCAAGACGAGGATCAGATCCACGATGCGGCCGCTGTCGAAGAGCTCCTGCATCAGCCCTCTCCAAACGGGCCATTCAGACGGACGATGATGTAGTTGAGATACGCCGCGAAGGCGACCCACGCCAGATATGGCAGCAATAGGAGGGCCGCGTTGCGCGAATAGCGACCAATGACGAGCGCCGGCACAAGAATGGAGACCCAGAGAAACCCGACTTCCCACAGCGACCAGTCCGGACGCTTCACCGTGAAAAACAGTGCGCTCCAAAGCACATTCAGAACCCCATTGGCGGCAAACATCGCGATGACCCATTCGCGATCCGCATCCGTCGGCGCGTCACGCCAGGCGAGGCCCGCGGAGAGCGCGGCTAGTGCGAAAATGATCGTCCATGCGGGCGCGAAGACCCATCCAGGCGGTTGCCAGTCCGGCTTCTTGAGGGCCTGATACCAAGGACCGGTATCGGTCATGCTGCCGCCGAGGAACGCGACGACCAATGCCGCTGATCCGGCGGCGAGGACCGGAAGCCAGAGAGCGGAGCGCGTCACGGCGACACCACCCCGAAGAGGTGGGCCAGGTCCTTGAAGAATATTCGCACATGAGCCATGGGATCGGCTCGGACGAGCCTTTTGTTCATGTATGCTTCCCAGGTGAGCCGCTGTACATCGCGATCCTGACACATGGTGACGAAACGCTCACGACGCTTCTCGTTGCCGTACCAGAACTTCTGCATGATGCCGAGCACCCAGAACACGCGACCGTGCGCGCGCATGAAGCGCCTGCGCGCACTCATCAGCGCCTTGGGGTTGCCGGTCGCCAGAAACTCCGCAGCGGCGTCCGCTGCAAGGCGCCCGCCCGTCATCGCGTAGTAAATTCCTTCTCCCGACGCAGGAGCCACGACGCCCGCGGCGTCTCCCGCCAACACAACGTCGCGACCGTTGTCCCAGCGCTTCAAAGGCCGAAGCGGGATGGGCGCTCCTTCCTTCCTGATCGTCTCAGCGCCAGCGAGGCCAGTGCTTTCGCGCAGCGCTTCGACCGCATTCCGCAACGAAAAGCCTTTGTTGGCGCTCCCGGTTCCTATGCTGGCAGTATTTCCGTGCGGGAAGATCCAGGCATAGAAATCCGGTGAGTACGCATTCTGATAGTAGATGTCGCAACGAGCGCCGTCGTAGCTCGAGCCGTCAACAGTCCGCAGCCCGTCCGGCACCTTTATGATCTCATGATAGGCGAAGACATACGGCACGCGGTCTGCGCCGCGAACGGTCTGCCGCGCGACGGCGGACAAGGCGCCATCCGCGCCGACAACGCAGCGGGCACGCACGGTGGTCCTTTCGTCCCTGCCATCCTCGCGACGGCTTCGGTAGGTGACGAGAGGTGCTCCGTCCTCGCCGCGCGAGAATTCAAGGAAAGTGCCGTTGCGGCGCTCTGCCCCGGCTAGCCGGGCACGTTCCCTGAGCCACTCATCGAACTCATCGCGATCCACCATGCCGACGTACCCGTTCGCGTCGATCGGCATCTCCACCTTGCGCGCGCTCGGAGCAAAAATTCGCGCACCACCGACCTTGGCCACGACCAGATGCTCGGAGATGTCGAATTCAGAGATGAGCTTGGGAGGCACGGCGCCGCCACACGGCTTGATCCGCCCCGCGCGATCCAGCAGCAAAACCGAAAATCCTGCCCGCGAAAGATCGGTTGCGGCTGTCGATCCGGAAGGCCCGCCCCCGACCACGACGACATCGAAAGCCTCATGAGCGCTCGCCATTGAATCACCCCCGTCCAGATTGCAGCGCAACGGTAGCCTTTAGGGCCGGCGTCCTGCGCGCCGCCCCATCCCCTCGGACGAGCCTTGCCGCCAATACGGCCGAGAGCACAAAAAGCAGCGCCTCGGCGGCAAACACGATCGCGTAGGCGCCGGAAGGCTCGGAGATCGAGAGGCGCGCGAGATCGACCGCGGCAGTGCCCGCCAGCCCGCCGACGCCGAACGCTACACCCTGCGCTGCGCCCCAGAGCCCGACGCGTATGCCTTCCTTGCGCTCTCCGCCCGAGGCCGCCAGCTCCATCATCGAGCCGATCGCTGCCACGGCAAACGCACCGTTGGCCACTCCAAGTGCGAAGACATTGAGGGATAGGGGCCAGGCCTCTCTCGCGCTCGCCCCGAACGACAACCCGGCAAGCGCGAATGCCGATGCAATGCACCCGCCGATACACCAGGAGCGCAAACTGCCCGTGCCGCGCCGAGCAACATATGCGCCGAGCGTGCCGGTCAGCAGCATTCCGACCAGGACGCCACTGTGCTGCACGCCAGAAAGCTTCGTTGATTCACCCGGCGTATAGCCGAATACGTGACCGGCGAACGGCTCGAGTATCAAGTCTTGCGCGCTATAGGCCAGCATTGAAACGAAGACGAAGATCGTGAATGCGCGGGCCTCGCGGTCGACCCAAACCTCTGCCAGGGCGTTTCGGAAGGAGGAGATACTGGCACCTTCGGGCGACCGTGTTTCGACCTGCCAACTGTTGAGGGGCTCGAGCCGCCACAGCGCGATGGTCGTAACGCCAACCGCGATAGCAGACACTGCAGTGGTGACGGCGATGAGGCGGGCTGGCGAGTATGGGTCAAGCAGGTTGCCGGCGCAGATTGTGGTCACTACGATTCCGGCGATCATCATCATCCAGGTAACCATGGCTGCGCCTGCCCGCTTCGCCGGGGCGGCCGCCACTGCGAGCATCGCGAGCAATGTCGTGCCTGCGGCTCCAACACCGGCACCGATGACGAGGAAGGCGAGAATCGCCAGAAGCACACCAGCGAGAAGGTTCACACCCATCAGGGCCGTAGCCCCGGCGGCGGCGACCGCGCCGATAGCCAGCACGAGCATGCCCAGAATCAACCACGGCGTACGGCGCGCTCCGCGGTCCGAGCCGTAACCGAAGACAGGCCTCAAGAGCTGCGTCGCATAGTGCAGCCCAACGAGGACTCCCGGCAGCACGGCCGGCAGCGCGAGCTCGACGACCATCACGCGGTTCATCGTCGACGTGGTGAGAACGACGATCGATCCCAAAGCCGCCTGCACAAGACCAAGCCGCGCAATACCGATCCAACCGAGCTTGTCTTCGCTCATGTCTAGCCTCCCTGAAATGCGCGGAGAGAAAATGCGGTGACCAGCATTCCCGTGACATAGAGGGTGACACCGGTGGCGTTGTACCAAGGCGCTAGCGCGCGAGGATCTCTCAGAAGCTTCGTCATCAAGAATGCTTGGAGCGCGAGCGACGCGAGCACGATCAGAGCATGAAAGGGACGATCCCAAAGCACCAGGGCCCCGACGACGATGGCTTGCGGCACCGCCATCATGACGCACGCGAGCATTGCAGCACGACCGGCACCGAGTTGCACGGGCAGCGAGCGAATGCCCATTCTCGTGTCGCCTTCAATCGACTTGAAATCATTGAGCGTCATGATCCCGTGTGCGCCGACGCTGTAGAGCGCGGCAACGGCAAAGACGCGCCAGTCGGGAAGCGCTCCCGCCATGACGGTCGCGCCAGTGAGCCACGGCAGCCCTTCGTAGCAGGCGCCAACCGCGGCATTCCCCCACCATCCATTTTGCTTCAGACGGACGGGCGGAGCGCTGTAGGCCCACGCAAGCGCAAGGCCGACCGAGGCCGCGATCAGAACCTCCGTTCCGAGCAATGCGGCAACCGCAAGCGACAGCATTGTCCAGGCGACAGAAATATAGAAACCCCAGTCGCCGGGAACACGCCCCGAAGGAATTGGCCGGTCAGGCTCGTTGATTGCATCGACGTGCCGGTCGTACCAGTCGTTCACAGCCTGGCTCGTGCCGCACACGAGAGGTCCGGTCAGGAGTACGCCCGCGGCGATCAGGTACCAGCGGCCTTCGAGCGCGACGCCGGAGCTCACAACGCCGCATCCGAACGCCCACATCGGCGGAAACCATGTGATGGGCTTGAGCAGCTCAACGACGGCCGCACCGGACGGTGTGTGCGATATCGTTATGTCGGATGCACGCCTCATAGTGTCAATCTATGATGACACTCGGCGCGGTCAAAGCGAAAAATGCTGGCGAGGACTCTGCATGCATGATCACCCATGCTGAGCAAGCATGATCATCCAGGCCCCACCGGTCAGGCTATTGGATTGGCAAGCGCGAACTCAGCGCAGCTCAGCCTTGATCATCGTCAGTAAAATCGATGCCGTGACGCCTCAGCTTCGAGTACAAGCTCTGACGCGACAGCCCCAACATCTCTGCCGCGGATGCGCGATTGTCGCCAGTGAGCTCCAGGGCGGCCTCGATGCATAGCTTCTCGATGACGTCCGTCGTCTCGCGAACCAGCTCCTTCAGCGAAACGCGGCCGACGAGGCCAGTAAGCTGCTCAACCGAGCGCGGAAGCTCCTTCTTTCCCTTTGCCTTTCGGCTTTCATGCCGATTGACCCTGCGGATCGTGAAGCCGTAGCACGGATGCTCGCCGGTCGGCACCGAGACCGCCGAGATCTCGACGTCCTCGTACGACCCGAACTGTCCTCGCAGGACCGTCGAGAAATGCTGCACTGCACCGTGCTCGCGGACCGCAGTCGTCAGCGCGTTGACATCGACACCCGAACGACCAACCCATCGATCGAAAAGCTCACCCTTGGCTTGCTCCTCGGCCGCAAGCTGAGCCATATCGAGGAATGCCGCGTTGACCTTCAAAATGCGGCGATCGAGGTCGGTGACGACGAAGCCGTCAGGCAAATTCTCGACCACAGAGAACAGCTTCGAGGCACCTTGCGGCGCAGCGGCAGCGTTCGCCGGCTGCAAACGAACGAGAAAATGCGCCGCCGTGTCCTGGCGGAACAGGGATGCCGACACGACACAGTCAGTTTTCTCACCGTTCAGCCTCACGCTGACCTCATCCGCGCTACCGGCAGTACGTACGGCGGCCAGATGGACCTGAACCCGCTTGCCGCCTTCCGCGTCGAAGAGCTCAAGGAAATTCCGGCCGGTCAAGCGCTTCGCCGTTTTGTTGAGCAGCTGCGCGGATGCGGGATTAGCTTCGACGACCTTGAGGCTCGTCGAGTCGATGATCAAGACCGGCTCGGACGCGATCTGGAACAGCAGACGGTAGCGCGTTTCTGCGTGCCTCAGGCGCGCATATTCGCGCTCCATTGATTGCTGCGCCTCAACGAGACGCTGCTGCAAGGCGGCGACCGGCCGCAAATCGCGCCCGACGGCGACGAGGCGCGCGCCGGGGCCGATGCGAACGGCCGTATAGCGGATCGGAATGTCGCCGCGCTTCGTCGGATGGTTGACCTGGCGCCAGCGTGGCGTACCGTTGGCTGCGATCTCGGCCAAGAGCTCTTCGATCTTCGGGCGGCTCTCTGTCGTGACCGTATCGATCCAGGGGCTGCCAACCCACTTCTCGAAACCTTCCTTGGCGAACTCGTCATTGCCGCAGGCAACGTCGCGAACGATGCCCTTTGCATCGACCACGAGCGCAACATCCGCCGCTGCCGCAATAAGCTTCGCGGCCACCTCGGCGTCCAGATCTCCCAGAGTTCTTTTTGGGGTCCGGAACACGACTCCTGATTCTCGAGCAAACACAGGGCCAATCCCCACACCAAAGGACTTCTCGTACTTGGTGGGTTATCAACTTCAGACAGCTTTTGTGTCAAGAAGACTTGATAGTTGCCGTGTCGCTGTCTGTGCATCCGTTGCCATGCCGTCCGCGCCGACGACCCTGACGAGATCGGGTTGCGCAAGAAACAGACGACCGCCGACGACAATCCTGCAAGCGGGATCAACGGCGGCCCGGCGCACATCCTTGATTAACGACCTCAGCTCGTCCGGGGCGGCATCGCAGGACACCGAGATGCCGATCAATTTGAAAGGCTCGGCGCCAGCGAGGCCCACAAGGTCTTGCCAGCTCTGGGGAATATCGCTGGATACGGCCCATCCGTCGGAGCGGAAGAACTCCTGCAGCATAGAGACGCCAAACGTATGCTGGTCTCCCGGTATCGCCACAAGCAGCGCACGGGTGCCACAGCGCTTGATACGCGCAGGCGATTGAAATTCGGGCGCGAACTCTCGCAACAGCTGCTGCAGGCGAGAGGTGGCGATGGTCACGGTGGCAAAGTCCGCAGTGTCGTCAACCCACATTTCCCCGAGCAGATGCGCAGCCGGCGCAAGCAAATGCAGAAAAATCTCGTTGAGCGGAACGCCTTGCGATGTGATCCGGCGGACGTAAGCAACTGACATCCCCGTGCTCTCACGGGAGACCAAACGCACGAGCTCAGCTACATCCCAAGCGGTCGGCCGCGCGACCTCTCGCGCCAAAGCCCCGGAAGACATTTGCAATTTTTCATCGGAATTGCGTCCCGCCAACAACCGCGGGATGATCTCGCGCTCGACCGTATCTTCCAGCACGCGCCGCTGGTTATCGGTCCAACGCGACTTAAGGGCTTGAGGCAGCATCGACACAGAACTCTTCCAGCCACCTTCTTCTGGAGCAACCGACCACCGCTCGAGTTCGACGAGTTGCCTGACGCTGGACATTCGATTCCTCCCCCTTAGCCGAACACGACAAACACTTTGGCTTTGGCTCAGAGGTAGCGCCTCATCGCGTTACCGGTCTGGGTCACGCGGGCTGCTCACTCACCGTGCGCAGTCCACTGCGGCAGTTAATCACACTTGACACTCTCTGCGCAACTTCATTTGGACACAAAATGCTCCGCTCCGCAAATTTTGTCATTCTTTTTTGACGTCCATTTTAGTTGACACTCTTCGTGCTCGGGTTCTAGTCTCTTTCGACAGCGACGGCCTCTTCAGGTCTTCGCGCGGGAGGGAGACGAGCGATGCCAAAATCGCCGACGCCTCGGGGAAAACCGCTTTACAGCCCGGCGGAACGCCAGCGGAGAGACGCGTCGCGGTGGACGAAGGTCCAAGGCGTCCTCGCCATCGTGCAGTTTGTCGCCTTCCTGATCAGCGCCTCACTTGTGCTTCGCTATCTCGCGACTGGTGAAGGCTATTTGGCCGCCACGCTCTCCATCCTCGTGAAGACGTCTCTTCTCTACGCCATCATGATCACGGGATCGATCTGGGAGCGTGAAGTCTTCGGTCAATATCTGTTCGCTCCCTCGTTTTTCTGGGAAGACGCCGTCAGCATGCTGGTCCTGGCGCTGCATACGGCCTATCTGATCGCCGTCTTCGGCTCGCTGCTCGATGCGCAAGGCCAAATGCTCCTCGCGCTCGCCGCGTATGTCACCTACGCAGTCAACGCGGGGCAGTTCCTCTGGAAATTGCGGTTGGCCAGACTCGACGCCGGTGTCCGATACGCGGAGCCGGTGGCGGGAGGTGCGCGATGAGTGCGAGCGCCGGTCAGTCGGTACCCGTCGCTTCAGATCTAGCCAAGGCTGGCTGCGGCGACCGCATCCTGCGCGAGCGTGGCCAGCGCGAAGTGTTTTGCGGTCTGACCAGCATCGTCTGGCTGCACCGCAAGATCCAGGATGCATTCTTCCTGGTCGTCGGATCGCGGACCTGCGCGCACCTCATTCAGTCGGCGGCCGGGGTCATGATTTTTGCCGAGCCGCGTTTCGCGACGGCTATCCTCGACGAACGGGATCTCGCCGGACTGGCCGACGCAAACGACGAGCTCGATCGCGTGGTGGCTCGATTGATCGAGCGCCGACCGGACATCAAGCTTCTGTTTCTGGTGGGCTCCTGTCCGTCGGAGGTCATCAAGCTCGATCTCGGGCGGGCCGCCCAGCGCCTGACGCGGCGCTACTCGCCGGCCGTGCGCATCCTCAACTACTCGGGAAGCGGCATCGAGACGACCTTCACCCAAGGCGAAGACGCTTGCCTTGCCTCGTTCGTCGCGGAACTTCCGGAGGCGCAACGGCCCGATCGGTCGCTTCTCGTTGTGGGAGCGCTGCCGGACATCGTCGAAGACCAGTTTCGGCGTATATTCGCGGAGCTTGGGATTGCGGACGCCAACTTCCTGCCGCCGCGCCGGGCCGCCGATTTGCCGCCCGTTGGGCGACAGACCGTTTGCCTCCTGGCCCAGCCCTTCCTTTGCGATACGGCGCGAGCGCTCGAAGCCCGCGGCGCCACAATCATTCCCGCCCTGTTTCCCATCGGCTGCGAAGGCACGACCGAATGGCTGAGATCAGCAGCGGATTTTTGGGGCGTTCCGCGACAGCGCTTCGAAGCCGTGACGGCTGCTGGCCGTGCGCGCGCATCCGCAGCGCTCGCCCGGCATCGCGCGAAGCTCGACGGCAAGCGCATCTTCTTTTTCCCTGACTCTCAGCTCGAGGTTCCGCTCGCTCGCTTCCTCTGCAGGGAGCTTGGGATGCATGCCGTCGAAATCGGCACTCCCTACCTTCACAAAGATCACCTCGAGAAGGAGCTCGCGCTCCTCCCGGATGATGTGCTCATCAGCGAAGGCCAGGACGTCGAAAGCCAGCTCGACCGGTGCAGGAAGGACGATCCGGATCTCGTGGTTTGCGGGCTTGGTCTCGCCAATCCGCTCGAAGCGGAAGGCATCACGACCAAATGGTCCATCGAACTGCTGTTCACTCCAATCCAGGGTTACGATCAAGCCGGTGACGCCGCCGAGCTGTTCACGCGTCCTCTGTCTCGTCGAGAAAGGCTGGAGGTCTAGCGGATGCAGCTCACCGTTTGGACATATGAGGGCCCTCCGCACATCGGTGCGATGCGCATCGCTACCGCCATGAGAGGCGTGCATTACGTGCTGCATGCCCCCCAGGGAGACACCTATGCGGATCTCCTGTTCACGATGATCGAGCGTCGGGACCAGCGCCCGCCCGTAACCTATACGACGTTTCAGGCGCGCGACCTGGGCAGCGATACGGCCGAGCTGTTCAAGACCGCGGCGCGCCAAGCCTACGAGCGGTTCCGGCCCGAAGCGATGCTTGTCGGCGCGTCCTGTACGGCTGAATTGCTGCAGGACGACCCTGGCGGTCTCGCGACTGCGCTTGGCCTGCCAATCCCAGTCATTCCTCTCGAGCTTCCGGCCTACCAGAAAAAGGAAAACTGGGGCGCGGCCGAAACCTTCTATCGTGTTGTACGGGCGTGCGCCGGCGCGCCCACCTCCCCACGCCCGCCTCGAGCCCATGGTGCGAGGCCGAAGTGCAATGTTCTCGGGCCGACTGCCCTCGGCTTCCGCCATCGCGACGATGTCGCGGAGGTGACCAAGCTTCTCGACGAGCTCGGCATTGATGTGCATGTCACGGCGCCGCTCGGCGCGACACCTGCCGATCTTTCTCAGCTCGGCAAGGCGGATTTCAATGTCGTGCTGTACCCGGAGATCGCGTTGACGGCCGCGAAGTGGCTCGAACGCACGTATGGTCAGCCTTTCGTAAAGACCGTGCCGATCGGCGTCGGCGCGACGCGTGCCTTCATTGCTGAAGTCGCGCAAGTGAGCGGCACGACGTTGCCGGTCTCCGATCGGGAGTGCCGGCTCCCCTGGTACTCCCGATCGGTCGACTCGACCTATCTGACGGGCAAACGTGTCTTCATATTCGGCGACGCTACGCATGCGATCGCGGCCGCCAGGATCGCGTCCGAGGAGCTTTGCCTCAAGGTCGTCGGTCTCGGCACATACAGCCGCGAATTCGCCCGCGATGTGCGCGAAGCCGCGGCGGGCTACGACGTCGAGGCGCTGATCACCGACGACTATCTCGAGGTCGAGGCGCAAGTCATTGCGCTTCAGCCGGAGCTCGTTCTCGGCACCCAGATGGAGCGCCACATCGCCAAGCGCCTGGGAATTCCCAGCGCGGTCATCTCCGCCCCCGTCCACGTGCAGGATTTCCCGGCGCGCTACTCGCCGCAGATGGGTTTCGAAGGCGCAAACGTGATCTTCGACACCTGGGTTCACCCGCTGATGATGGGCCTCGAGGAACATCTGCTCAGCATGTTCCGCGAAGACTTCGAGTTTCACGACAGCGCCGCGCCATCGCACCTTGGCCCCACCCCTTCGAAATCGGCTCGCGAGGAGACGGCCGACCCAGCGCCCGCTGTGGCTCCCGTTCCCGCCACAGTCGGTTGGACGCCCGACGCAGAGAAGGAACTTGGAAAGATACCCTTCTTCGTTCGAGGCAAGGCTCGCCGGAACACAGAACGCTTTGCCGTAGAGAGCGGCATTGCGACCATAACGCTTGAGACACTTTACGATGCAAAAGCACATTTCAGCCGCTGATCGCTCAGACGGACCGGCGCCTGTTCGCGTCGCCGTCATCACACTCGACAGCCACTTGGCTGGTGCGATCGATCGGGCTCGCCCGGCACTCGAGCGCGATATTCCGGGCTTCGAGATCACCCTTCATTCGGCGACCGAATGGGCGCGCGATGGCGATGCGCTCGCCCGCTGCCGCCGCGACATCGCTTGCGCGGACTTCATCGTCACGACCATGCTGTTCATGGAGGACCACATCAAGCCCGTCATCGCCGATCTAGAGGCGAGACGCGATTCCTGCGATGCAGTCCTTTGCGGCATGAGCGCCGGCGAGGTCATCCGCCTCACGCGCCTCGGCGGGTTCACGATGACGGGATCCGACAAGGGCGTCCTTTCGCTCTTGAAGCGCCTTCGCGGTTCTAAGAAGGGCGGGAACTCCGGTGCGCAGCAGATGGCCGTGCTGCGCCGCATTCCGAAGATCCTGCGCTTCATCCCCGGCGCGGCGCAGGATGTTCGCGCCTATTTTCTCGGACTGCAGTACCTGCTGGCCGGCTCCGAGGAGAACATCGATGCCCTCGTCAGATTCCTGATCAACCGTTACGCCGACGGTCCCCGCCGCTCACTCCGCGGCAGCCTCGACGTTCCGCCACCCGTCGAATACCCCGACGTCGGCGTGTACCATCCGCGACTGGAGCGCCGAGTCGACACACGCGCGGCAGTCCTTCCCTGCCCGGACGGCGGTTTCAAAGGCACGGTCGGCTTGCTCATCATGCGCTCGTATGTCGTGGCCGGAAACAGCGCGCACTATGACGGCGTGATTGCGTCCCTCGAAGCGCGCGGATTGCGGTGCATCCCGGCCTTCTCAACCGGGCTCGATGCGCGCCCGGCCATCGAGCAATACTTCCTCAAGGACGGCCGATCGACCGTCGACGCCGTGGTCTCTCTGACCGGGTTCTCCTTGGTCGGCGGGCCCGCCTACAACGATGCCAAAGGCGCCGAAGACATTCTGGCTCGTCTCGATGTGCCGTATGTCGCCGCGCACGCGCTCGAGTTCGAATCGATCGAGCAATGGCAGGCGAGCGACCGCGGCCTGATGCCGGTTGAAACAACGATGATGGTCGCCATTCCGGAAATCGACGGAGCGACCGGTCCCATCGTGTTTGGAGGCCGCTCGGAGACGGCCGCGAACCCACGCGACATGCACGTCCATCGCGAGCGCGCCGACATGCTCGCCTCGCGCGTCGAGAAGCTCATTGCATTGAGAGCTAGCTCGCGCGCTGGTCGCAAGCTTGCCATCGTACTCTTCAACTTCCCTCCGAATGCTGGCGCGACTGGCACGGCCGCATTCCTCTCCGTCTACGAATCCCTCTTCAACACGCTCAAATCGCTCAAGCAGGCCGGCTATTCGGTCGACATGCCGGATGGCGTCGACGATTTGCGCAACCGCATCCTCGGAGGAAATGCTTCGCGCTTCGGTGCCGCGGCCAACGTTGCTGCCCGCATAGCGGTCGACGACCATGTGCGGCGCGAGCGCTGGCTCGACGAGATCGAAGCGCAATGGGGCCCAGCGCCGGGTAGACTTCAAGCTGACGGACGCTCGATCTTCGTCCTCGGCGCGCATTTCGGCAACGTCTTCGTCGGCATTCAACCGGGCTTCGGCTACGAGGGTGATCCGATGCGGCTGCTGTTCGAGAAGGGCTTTGCTCCGACCCACGCATTCTCCGCTTTCTATCGCTGGCTTCGGGAAGATCTCGCCGCACACGCCGTTCTGCATTTCGGCACTCATGGTGCGCTCGAATTCATGCCCGGCAAGCAGTCTGGATTGTCTGCCGCATGCTGGCCGGACAGGCTGATCGGCGACTTGCCGAACTTCTACTTGTACGCGGCCAACAACCCGTCCGAGGGCACCATCGCCAAGCGGCGTGCCGCCGCCACGCTGATCAGCTATCTCACACCTCCCGTCGGCCATGCCGGACTCTACAAGGGCCTGCTCGAGATCAAATCCACCATCGAGCGCTGGCGTGGACTTGCGCCGACCGAGGCGTCAGATCACGCTGCGCTTGCTTCCGTCATCCAGGCGCAGGCCGCCGAGCTCAATCTTGCCCAAGCCGAACCGCTCTGGATCGATACCGAGATCGACGCTCGGATCGCAGCATTGCAGTCAAGCGTTCTCGAGCTCGAGTACGAGCTCATCCCCCAGGGTCTTCATGTCGTCGGGGATTCGCTCAGCGTTGCCGAGCGGGTGGAGCTGCTTGGCCTCTTGTCGGAGACGGAGCTCGGCGCCCGGCTGAGCGATCGTTCCCTGGAGGCGCTGATCAACGGCGAGCCGGCGAAGCGCATTCTCGACCTGTCCGGGCTCGCAAGAACCAATGAAAGCATTCTGGCGGCAGAGTCGCTCGCGAACACCGCGCGCCTGCTCGCTCAAGACCACGAAATCGCGGCGCTCATAACGGCCCTCGACGGTCGCTTCGTGCGCCCGACGCCCGCCGGAGATCTGCTTAGAACGCCCGCCATTCTTCCAACGGGCCGCAACATTCATGGCTTCGATCCGTTCCGCATGCCGAGCGCCTACGCTATGGCGGACGGTGCGCGGCAGTGTGGCAAGCTCCTGGCACGACATCTCGATGAGTGCGGCGCCTTGCCAGACTCCGTCGCGATCGTTCTGTGGGGAACGGACAACATCAAGAGTGAAGGCGGGCCCATCGCCCAAGCGCTACACCTTATGGGCACCGAACCTCGGTTCGATTGCTACGGACGATTGACCGGAGCCGCCCTGGTACCTCTCGCCAAACTCGGCCGTCCCCGCATCGATGTTGTGATGACACTCTCCGGCATCTTCCGCGATCTCCTGCCGCTGCAGTGCAAGCTGCTCGCAGAGGCCGCCTTGCTGGCTGCGGAGGCCGACGAGCCCACAGAGATGAACTACGTGCGGAAGCACGCGTTGGCGTTCATGGAACAACATGGCGGCGACCTCGAAACGGCAGCGTTGCGCGTATTCTCCAATGCGGAGGGTGCCTACGGCTCGAACGTCAACCAGGTGATCGACGGCGCCAGCTGGACCGAAGAGGACGAGCTGGCCGAGGTCTATACCCGCCGCAAATGCTTCGCATACGGGCGCGACGGCAAATCTCGCCAGAACCCGACGCTGCTCAACGCAATGCTGTCGAGCGTCGACCTCGCGTACCAGAACCTCGAATCGGTTGAGCTCGGCGTCACGACCGTCGATCACTATTTCGACACGCTCGGCGGCATCAGCAGGTCCATACGGCGCGCGCGCGGGGCCGACATCCCCGTTTACATCGGCGACCAGACCCGCGGCGAGGGCAAGGTTCGCACGCTCGCGGAGCAGGTCGCCATCGAAACCCGCACGCGGGTGCTCAATCCAAAATGGTACGAGAGCATGCTCAGACATGGCTACGAGGGCGTTCGCCAGATCGAAGCCCACGTCACCAACACCGTCGGCTGGTCGGCAACAACGGGTCAGGTCGCGCCCTGGATCTACCAGAGCCTGACGCAGACGTTCGTCATCGACGACGCAATGCGCCGCCGCCTCGCAGAGCTCAACCCGGTAGCGTCGGCGAAAGTCGCCAACCGGCTGCTCGAAGCTCACGAGCGCAACTATTGGACACCGGATGCCGAGACGCTGGCTGCGCTTCGCAAGGCCGGAGAAGAGCTCGAGGACCGCGTCGAAGGTGTCGGCGGCATGGAGGTTGCAGCATGACCACGGCAGTGCAGACGCTCTATCGGGCGCCGAACATCCCGATCCGCCCCGACGGCGAGGGCAGCGTGCAGGTCGCGCTCGATCCGAACGTGGCGATCGGAAACGCGCGCGTATTCTCCATCTACGGCAAGGGCGGCATCGGCAAGAGCACGGTGTCGTCCAATCTCTCGGCTGCGTTCTCCAAGATCGGGAAGCGCGTCTTGCAGATCGGCTGCGATCCGAAGCACGACTCTACGTTCACGCTCACGAAGCGGCTGGTGCCTACCGTCATTGACGTTCTCGAGTCCGTAAACTTCCACAGCGAGGAGCTGCGGGTCGAGGACTTCGTCTACGAAGGCTACAACGGCGTCATGTGCGTCGAGGCCGGTGGACCGCCCGCGGGCACCGGATGCGGCGGCTATGTCGTCGGGCAAACCGTAAAGCTCCTCAAGGAGCATCACCTCCTCGAAGACACCGACGTCGTGATCTTCGACGTGCTCGGCGATGTCGTGTGCGGCGGGTTTGCCTCGCCTCTCCAGCACGCGGACCGGGCGCTGATCGTCACGGCGAACGATTTCGACTCCATCTTCGCCATGAACCGCATCGTGGCGGCCATCCAGGCGAAATCCCGCAACTATCAGGTGCGACTCGCCGGCTGCATTGCCAATCGATCGGACGCAACGGACCAGATCGACCGCTTCAGTGCCGCCATCGGCCTGCAGCGCCTGGCTCTCATTCCAAGTCTCGACGTGATCCGCCGCAGCCGGCTCAAGAAATCTACGCTGTTCGAGATGGAAGACAGCCCTGAGCTTCGGGCTGTCCAAGCCGAGTATTTGCGGCTTGCCGAAGTGCTGTGGGCCGGAACGCCTCCTCTACCCGCTCAACCTATGAAAGATCGCGAGATCTTCGATTTCCTGGGGTTCGATTGATGCCGACACTCTCTTATCTGGAACGGCGCGGTAAGCTCGAGACGTATTTCGACCGCACAGCCGTCGACGCCTGGAAGAAGCTGACATCCGACGCCCCCGTGGGACGCATCCGAGAGCTCGTGCGGGCCGGCCGCGATGAGATGCGCGGCACGATCCTCTCGTGGCTGCCCACGGACCTTAGCGGATTGCGGATTCTGGATGCCGGCTGCGGAACCGGTGCGCTCGCGATCGAAATGGCGAGAAGAGGCGCCGACGTCGTGGGGATCGATCTGTCGGCGAGCCTCATCGAGCTCGCACGAAGCCGGATGCACGAAGCAGGCGCCGGGCGCGTCAATTTCAAGGTTGGAGACATGCTCCATCCGGCGCTCGGCCGTTTCGACCACATCATCTGCATGGATTCGCTGATCCACTACGTGTCGGGCGACATGATCGAAGCATTGGCGCGCTTCGGTCTGCGTGCCGACCGCAGCATCATCTTCACCTACGCACCCAGCACGACGATGCTGGCACTGAAGCACGCTGTAGGACGCGTTTTCCCTCGCAGCAATCGCGCGCCGGCGATCGAACCGGTCACCTCCGGAAGAATCGGAGAGCTGATCGAGAAAAGCCCCGGACTGTCTCCTTTCGCAACGAAACGCACGCGGCGGATACAGAACATGTTCTACATCTCGCAGGCATTGGAGATGACCCGGACATGAAGCGTCTCAATGTGAGATTGGCACGCGGATGGGCCCTTTTGGACCCGCGCTTCCTGCCGTTCGCGGACGCTGCTACGGACGAGCTGCCGCTCGGCCGTCTTCTTCGTCTATCATTGTTCCAGGTATCCGTCGGCGCAGTGCTGGTCCTCCTCAACGGGACGCTCAATCGCGTCATGATCATCGAGCTCGGAATGCCTAGCGCGCTCGTGGCCTTCATGGTTGCGCTTCCGCTGGTCTTCGCCCCGTTCCGGGCTCTGATCGGCTTCCGGTCCGACCACCATCGCTCCGTACTCGGCTGGCGGCGCGTGCCGTACATCTGGTTCGGAAGCCTGCTTCAGTTCGGCGGCCTAGCCATCATGCCGTTCGCGTTGATCGTGTTGTCGGGAGACGCGAACGGTCCTGTCTGGATAGGATATGCCGCCTCGGCGCTGGCGTTCCTCCTCGTCGGCGCCGGACTTCACACGGCGCAGACAGCGGGACTGGCGCTGGCCGCCGACCTCGCGCCCGATCACGCGCGACCGCGCGTCGTGGCCTTCCTCTACGTCATGCTGCTGTTCGGGATGGTCGCGAGCTCGATAGGTTTCGGGGCGATCCTCAGCACGTTCTCGCAAGTCAAGCTGATCCAGCTCATACAGGGCATAGCGCTGCTCACCATGGCACTCAACGTGGCTGCGCTCTGGAAGCAGGAGATGCGCGACCCTTCGCGCACTGCCGACGTGGCGGACCGCCCGGTTTTCCGGGACTCGTGGCGCGCCTTCCGCACCGGCGGCCGATCGGCCCGCGTGCTTCTGGCCGTGGGTCTCGGGACCGCGGCCTTCAGCATGCAGGACATCCTGCTCGAGCCATACGGTGGCGAGGTTCTTCTGCTCGGCGTCGGTGCCACGACATCGCTCACTGCCCTGCTCGCCGCTGGAACGCTCACCGCATTCGCAATTGCCGCGAGGTCGCTCGAGAGCGGCATGGATCCCTATCGCATCGCCGGCTATGGGGCGCTCGTAGGCGTGATTGCGTTCTCGGCCGTGATCTTTGCTGCTCCATTCGACTCCGCCGCTCTGTTCCGGCTCGGCACAGTGCTGATTGGATTCGGCGGGGGTCTCTTCGCGGTCGGGACGTTGACTGGCGCCATGACGCTCGCAGAAGAAGGTCACAGCGGGCTTGCGCTTGGCGCCTGGGGTGCCGTGCAGGCGACCGCGTCTGGTCTCGCGATCGCATCTGGTGGCGCCCTCCGCGACGTGATGTCGGGACTTGCGTCGAGCGGCACGCTCGGCCCAGCGCTGGTGGGCCCCGCCGTCGGCTACGGCTTCGTCTACTACCTCGAAATCATGCTGCTGCTTGTCACTCTGGCTGCAATCGGTCCGCTGGCGGGGCGGCGCAGCGAGCACCGCAAACCCTCGTCAAGCTTCGGACTATCTCAGTTCCCCGGATAACCTCAATCGGTAGGTGGAGAAAATGCACAAGGGAGCCATCACGCAATACATCGACGTCGCCCAGGTCGTGCTGTACTTTTTCTGGGTCTTCTTCTTCGGGCTGATCTGGTACTTGCGCCGGGAGGACAAGCGCGAGGGCTATCCGCTCGCCTTCGAGCGCGTCGATACCGCGCCGTATCTGAACTTCCCGGCAATCCCATCGCCCAAGACTTTCTTTCTCGCGCACGGCGGCTCGGTGCAGGCGCCGCGCGGATCCGACCCTCAGATCGACTATCGCGCGGAGCCCGTGGCTCCGTTCATCGGCGCGCCGCTCGAGCCCGTCGGAGAGGCAATGCTGTCGAACGCTGGTCCCGGAGCTTACGCGCTGCGCGCCGACACTCCCGACCTTACGCTCGAAGGCTTGCCGAAGATCGTTCCGCTGCGCATCGCATCGGACGAGAAGCTCGTGACGCACGCGACGCAGGGCACGGAGACCTCTCCTGCGCCGGCGAGATCCGGGCACTACAAGCACTATGCGCTGAGCCCCAGAGATCCCGACCCGCGCGGAATGAACGTGATCGGCGCGGACGGCAGAGTTGCAGGCACCGTGCAAGACGTATGGATCGACGTTTCCGAGGTTCTGATCCGCTATCTCGAGGTGGCCGTCGACGGCGCCAACACGACAGTCTTGCTGCCGATCACGTTTGCCTCGATCGACAAGTGGCGTCGTGAAGTCAACGTCGACGCGATCCTCGCCAGGCAGTTCGCCCAAGTCCCCAAAATCAAAACGGCAGACCAGGTGACCTTCCTCGAGGAGGATCAGATTTGCGCCTACTACGGCGCGGGCACGCTTTACGCAACGCTGCAGCGCCGGGAGTCCTTGCTGTGAGAGAATTCGATCAGGAGCCCGTTCCCGGATTGCCCGAGCGTCTGCCAGAGGGGGAGCGGATCCTCTGGCAGGGTAAACCGAACTGGGTTGCCCTGGCGCGGCGAGCTTTCCATTTCGGCAGCGTCGCGCTCTATTTCGTTGGGCTGGCAGCTGTGCTCGCAGGGTTCGAGATCTCGGCCGGGGGCACCTCCAGCGATGCTATGCGAGCTGCGACCGGTGTTGTTCCGGGTGCGCTTCTCGCGCTGTCGCTCCTCGCCTGTCTCGCGGCCCTCACGACGCGATCTGCGCTCTACACGATTACGAGCCGCCGAGTCGTCATGCGCTTCGGCACGGCGCTTCCAATCGTTCTCAACATCCCCTTCAAGCAGATCAAGTCCGCCGATCTCAAAGTGTATGCCGATGGGACCGGCGACATTCCCCTCGTCGTCTCTGCACCAAAACGCCAGTCCATGATCGTTCTGTGGCCACACGTGCGGCCATGGCACACGATCGAACCGCAACCGATGCTCAGATGCATTCCGGAGGCGGCCCGCGTTGCCGACATTCTGGCGGCGGCGCTTCGTGCCGAGGTCCCGGACGCGGTCACAGTTCCGATCCGCATCGAGGCGCCTGTTGGGAGCGGCGCTCGAGTGCCGCATGGGCAAGTTGCAGCTTGAGGTCGCCATGACAGATCACGTTGCAGACCGATTTCCGACATTGCCTCTCAGGGGCGCTGTTGCCTTGGTTGCCATCGCATTGGTCACCGTGATGTCAGCGCGCTTCTTCGACATCGGCACGAGCCGGCTAAGCTACGAGAGCCCGATCGCCGAGCGCAATCTTCGCTTCGAAGACCGCACCGACGGCACAGTGGCCGTGCTCGCGGCCGACAACGACGAGCTGATCGCGCTCATGGAGCCCGGCTCCAACGGCTTTGTCCGCATCGTCATGCGCGGACTGGCGCGGGATCGGCAGGCGCTCGGCTTCGGCAAAGAACAGCCGTTCAAGCTCACAAGGTGGGCCGATGGCCGCCTCGCGATCTCCGACCCCGTAACTTCCAAAACCATCCTGCTCACCGGTTTTGGAAGGGACAACGTCAACGCTTTCGCAAAACTGCTTCTGGCTGGGAGTGACGCGAAATGATTGCAGACATCATCGCACCACGAGAAAAGTTCTCCGTGCTATGCACCGTCGAAATCGAGAACACGTTCGAGAGCCTCCACGCCCACGTCGATCTCGACGGAAAAGTCGCCGTGCAGGCGGGCGACGAGGTGCTCGTGCACGGCGACGAAGTGCGCGTTCCCTATGGAGAGAAGGTCGTGCTTCGCCGTCTCGCGACCGTCACGCGGGCCAACTGGCTCGATCGGACCTGGACGCGCCTTCTGGCACGCCTCGAACTCACAGAGCTTTATGAAGTGAGCTTCTCGTCTGGGAGGAAGCTATGACCATCGAAACGATCGGACGTCCAAACGACACCACCCTCGAGGCGCAGAAGAACACCATTCTGAGCCCGCGCTTCTATACCACCGACTTCGACGAGCTCGATGCCATGCAGATCGACAGCGTTCGTGGCGAATGGGATCTGCTTCTGGCCGAGATGCGCTCCGATCCCAACAAAGGCCATTTCCGCCGCAACGGCGATTGGGACACCATCAACCTCGAAAGCCTGCCAGAAGGGCTGCGAAAGGAATTTCTGGACTTTCTCGTGAGCTCCCTCACCGCCGAGTTCTCGGGATGCGTGCTTTACGCGGAGATGAGAAAGCGCGGGAAGAACCCTGACATCGTCGAGCTGTTCAAGTTCATGAGCAGGGACGAAGCGAGACACGCCGGCTTCATCAACGACGCCCTGCGCGATTTCGACATCGGGATCGATCTCGGCTTTCTGACCAAGACCAAGAAATACACGTTCTTCCGGCCCAAGTTCATCTTCTACGCAACGTACCTGTCCGAGAAGATCGGCTACGCGCGCTACATCACGATTTACCGCCACCTGGAGCGCAATCCGGACCGTCGCTTCCATCCAATCTTCAAGTGGTTCGAGAAGTGGTGCAACGATGAGTTCCGTCACGGCGAGGCGTTTGCGCTTCTCATGCGCGCAAACCCCCAGCTCCTGTCTGGCATCAACAAGCTCTGGGTGCGCTTCTTCCTGCTGGCCGTCTACGCGACCATGTACGTGCGCGACCATGCGCGGCCAGAGTTCCACAAGGCGATCGGCATGGACCCGATCGACTACGACTATCGCGTGTTCTCGATAACGAACGAGATATCGCGGCAGTGCTTCCCGGTGGTAATTGACATCGACAATCCAGCATTCCGCCAAGGCCTCGAGCGATTGCACGAGATCAACTCCGCCCTCGCGGAAATCGCTGACGCAAAAAACCTCATGAGCAGGGTAAGGCGTGCCTGGCTGTCGGCGCGCGCTGCCGCCGTGTTCGGCCGTCTCTTCCTGATCAAACCGCTCGACAACAAGTTGCCTGCTTCCAGTCATCTGTCGCCGGTCTGGTAGGAGGATTGCGGTGGATTTCGCCGTGGCCATCGCTGTCGTCGTGTTCGCCTGGTGGATCAGCACGGGCGCGATCCTCTATCTCGTGGGGATGCCGCGCCTGACCTATCCGCTGACGATGGGGGCGATCACTGTCGCGCTGGCGATGGCACTGTTCGGGCTGTGGGCAATCAGCGGCATGCAAACGCCGGCGGCCGCTTACGCCGGATTTCTTTGCGGGCTTGTGATCTGGGCCTGGAACGAATTGGGCTTTCTCACAGGCCTCGTGACCGGCCCGCGAACGACCGAGTGCCCGAGCGGAGCGCGCGGATGGGCGCGCTTTTCGGTCGCCACCCAGACAGTCATCTACCACGAGCTTGCGATCGCGGCATGCTTGCTGGCGGCATGGCTCCTGACTTCCGCCATGCCCAACCAGGTGGGGTTCTACACGCTCTTGATCCTATGGCTCGCTCGGTTGAGCGCAAAGCTCAACGTCTATCTCGGTGTCACAAACCTGACCGAGGAGTTTCTGCCACCGCACCTTTGGTACTTACCGAGCTACTTCCGGAAGCGGCACATGAACTTCCTGCTCCCGGTCTCGATAACCGTCGCTACCGCAGCGACCACCATGCTGGCCATTCCGGCCTTGGAGCCCGACGCCGATCCCTTCCAGGTTGCAAGCTTCGCAATGCTGGCCGCGCTTATGGCGCTCGTCGTCATCGAGCACTGGTTTCTCGTGCTGCCGATCTCGCCGGCGAAGGTATGGAGCTGGGGGCTGGCCTCGCGCAGCGAAGACGATGGGTCCGTCCGCCTAGCAATTCAGTTTGCAGAGCCTGCCTCCGAAGCGCGGCAGCAGGAACTCCGCATCAAGCCACTATGACGTCGGGAGGGAAAGATGATTTACAATGATCTCTTCGAGCGACATCTGCAGCAATTGCATCGCGAGGGTCGCTATCGGGTCTTTGCCGACGTGAAGCGCCGACAGGGCTGCTTCCCAGTGGCCGATCACTATTCCCGCGAGGGCCTGAATGAGATCACCGTATGGTGCTCCAACGACTACCTCGGCATGGGGCAGCATCCCAAAGTTGTCGCAGCGATGCACGAAGCGATTGACGCGGTGGGCGCGGGATCTGGCGGAACGCGCAACATCTCAGGCACGACCCACTATCACGTCGAGCTCGAACGGGAGCTGGCCGACCTGCACGGGAAGGAAGCCGCGCTCCTGTTTACGTCGGCCTACGTCGCCAATGACGCAACCCTCTCCACGCTGGTCAAGCTCATCCCCGGAACGGTGATTTTCTCCGACGAGAAGAACCACGCCTCGATGATCGCCGGCATCATACACGGCGGCGGCGACAAGATCATCTTCCGCCACAACGACCTTGCAGACCTCGAAGCCAAGCTCAAAAAATACCCCAAGGGCATGCCGAAGATCATCGCGTTCGAGAGTGTGTACTCGATGGACGGGCATATCTCGCCCATCGCAGCCATCGCGGATCTCGCGGAGAAGTACGGCGCGATGACTTATCTCGACGAAGTGCATGCGGTTGGCTTGTACGGCCCCCGCGGCGGCGGCATCGCCGAGCGCGACGGCATCATGCACCGCATAGACATCGTCAACGGCACCCTTGCGAAGGGGTTCGGGGTGATGGGCGGGTACATCGCGGCCAGCAGCGCCTGCTGCGATGCCATTCGGTCGTTCGCTCCCGGCTTCATTTTCACGACATCCCTCGCTCCGGCGGTTGCCGCCGGCGCTTTGGCCAGCATCCGCCACCTGAAATCGAGCGCGATCGAAAGAACCTCTCACCAGGAACGCGCCCGTCGACTAAAATCCATGCTCAAGGAGCGGCGCCTCCCCGTCATCGACAATCCAAGCCACATCGTGCCCGTGATGGTCGGCGACGCGTCTCACTGCAAGGCCGTGACAGACGTGCTGCTCCGGGAGTACGGGATCTACGTTCAACCGATCAATTATCCGACTGTTCCGAGAGGCACGGAACGGATGCGCTTCACACCGTCCCCCGTTCACAGCGATGCGCAAATGGATCATCTGGTACACGCGCTCGAGACCCTGTGGATGGCTTGCCCCGTAGCCAACGGCACTTACGTCCGTCTCGCGGCCGAATAGGACATCTTTCATCGCGTCGACTTGCGTCGTGAGGATGCGCCGCCGGGCTCGGTGGCGCATCTTCATGCGCGATGGTGCTCGGGCTTAGGCACCTGGCCGACCTCTCGCCGGCTGACATTCCCGACAAAGAAAATGGCGGCTACCGGGAATGCCGGTGCCGCCAAGTTGGGGTTGCACACTCAGGGGGAGGTCGCTGTCAAGCCGGAGTGGGTAGCCAACTTGTCCCCGGCTTGGCCACCGGGAGCGCCTCAAGGCGCTCCCGGGTGCTCGATGTGGCCGTCGACGGCGTCGCCGTCCGCGCGGCCTATGGTGAGTACGTTGTCGGGCCCAGGCCGTGCTTCAGGCCCCAATCATACCAGTTGTCGACCACGGTTCCGGTCAGAAGGATGCCGATGCCACCGACGAGTGGACAGAGGACCGCGAACCACCAAGCCCACCGATGGATCGACTCAGCAGTCGCATTGAAGCCCATCGTCCAGCGCCAGAACAGTGCTCCACGCTCGAAAGCCGTGCCGCGGTCGGTGATCTGCTCGAGCTCGCGATCGCCGCCGTACCGGCTGATGGCGAGCACCGTTGCGCCATGCATCGCGAACAACAGCGCTGATCCGTATAGGAAAGCGATCGAGAGCATGTGGAACGGATTGTAGAACAGGTTGCCGTGGTCGAGCGACAGCTGGTTGGTCCAATCCAAGTGGCGGAAGATGCCAAACGGGACGGCATGATGCCAGCTGCCCATCAGGATCGGCCGTATGAAGCCGAGTACCAGATAGAGCCAGATGGCGGCCGCAAACGCCCAAGCGACGTGGGTGCCCATCTTGAGATCACGCGCGCGCTTGTACATCCGCACCCACCACAGCAAAATCGAAGTGGTGAGGAAAAATCCCGCCATCAGCCACCAACCACCTTCCTTGAGCGGCGGGAATATCTTCAGCCCGTGCTTTGCGAGTGGCGGCTCGAGCGACAGCCAAAACAGTCTGCGAACGAACTCGATGGGATTCCAGTTCACCGACGCCAGCATATTGAGACCGATGATTTCGATCGCAATCACGCCGCACACGATCGACAAGAAGCCAGTCGTACCCAGGTGAATCGGGCCGATCTGCGCGTCGCCGATCTTTCCCAGCCAATAGGAGAAGAACGGCTGGCCTTGCCGTGGCCAGAGCCCCATGCGCGCGGGCACGCCGTACTCGACTGGGCCTCTAACTTGAACCTGGTGGAAGATGTTTTGATATCGAGCCATTGTCATTCCCTCGCATCAAGACCAAATGGGAAGTTTCAGCCACCAATCCCACCAGTCAGCCCAGGCGTTCCCCTCAGCCCAGAGCGGACCGCTGATGATGATGCAAACGGCGCTGAAAAAGACCGCGGACAATGCCAGGAACAGCCCGAGACGGTGGATGCCGACGGTGCCGATCGAGTATCCGATGGTGTCCCTGAAGAAGGTGTTCTCGTGATCCGGGGTCTTCACGGGCTCTTCGCCGGGACCGTGGCGACCGGGATTGACGGCCGATAGGATCACACTTCCGTGCAACGCCAGCGCGAGGCACGTCGTGAAGAAGAACGTGATGGCGATCATATGCGCCGGGTTATAGTGGAAGTTTCCGTACGTGTAGCCTGTGTTCGAAACCCAATCGAGATGGCTGATTATCCCGTATGGGAAGCCGTACGACCACGAGCCCATCAGAACCGGGCGGATCACGACCAGCGTCACGTACGCCAGGATGGCGAACCCGAATGCGATCGGAACGTGGTATCCGATGCCGAGCTTCCGGCAGATCTCCACCTCTCGCAGAGCCCACGACACGAATGCGCCGATCGCGCAAACGGTCACGATCTGCCAAATGCCGCCCTGCTTCAGCGGAGCGAACGCCAAGCCAAACTCTGCCGGCGGCGGATTGACGCTGATGCGCCAGATGCTCCATGTGGGGCCGAGCGATGCGTCATAGAGAATCATCGCAACGCCGACAAACGTGAACAGAATTGTCGTGACACCGAAAAATCCGACGAAGAATGGACCCACCCAAAAATCGAACAGGTCACCGCCGATGAGGGTGCCACCACGTACACGGTATTTTCGCTCAAAGCTCAACATTGCCATCGGTGGTTCTCCTCGAGTGCACAGGGCGCCACGCAGAACTGCAATTTCCAAACGGCTCGGAAGACGGACGCGTCCAACACGATGGGTCAAGGCCACCGCAAAGACCGCGTCCGTTTCACTCGCCGGTGCTAGACCGGCTTTACCGGAAGCTCGATTGCGGCCTTCGGTGCAGGTGGAGCGCCGGGGCCTTCGAGCCAGTTGAACCTGCTCGTGCTAAGCAAGATGAAGTGAATGATCAGTGCTAGCGCGAACAGAAACGTGAAGAGTGCGACCAGCGTTCGCCGCGGATCGAACAGAAGCCAAAGTCGCCACATGTCCATGTCCTCCTATGTGGCTAGCGTGGTGAGCAGGGCCGCCACGTTCGTCAGGCCGTCCGTCAGAGACGAATAGCCCGAGGGGCCGGGAAGCCAAGGGCGCCACATCCATACGAGGATGTGGGCAATGATCGCGACGATCGTGAACAGGATGAAGCTCGTGATGAATATTGAGTGGAATTCCTTCGCTTCCTGTTCAGTCAAACCGGATAGCGATCCAGTTCGCCTGTCATCTACTGCCATTCTTATTCTCCTTCGAATTCCTCCTAGTCGTTACCGCGCACGTCCGCGCGGCTGGAGTGACCGTCTGATCTCTCAGGCGGTCCTTTCGTCCGGAGAACGTCCCCGGATGAAACTTTCGCCTAGCCCTTGAAGGCGTAGGCCGTGCACGTTCCCGCCGCCCCCCATGCCTGCTGGATGAGGGAGGGCGGGCGTCTCGCGTCGCCGGTCGGCAAATGCCAACTCCACGGCAACAGACGTTCGACAACTCCGGCCAGGAAGAAGACGATGAAACACGCGCCGAATATCAGACGGTACTCAAGCGTCTCGCCAGACTCGCGGCGGACGTGAGCGGCCATTTCTCTCGACAAGGTGTCTGCCATTGCTACCTCCCGATAACTCGATGCCAGGCGACGAAACACGCGGGCCTGGGCGCTTGCGACTTGGAAGACGCGGGTCGCGTCCATGAAAATTCGGGCGGTGAGAGCCGGGAACACCTCATGCGGTATGGCCCTCCATGAGCGCAGCATGAGCCTGGCCAACTCTTACTGCAGTCACCCGCCCCTCACCGGCTCGACGCACGTCCCGCTCGGCGGCGTCACGCAGACGCTTGGCCGCGGAGATGCGCACCAGAACCGGGTGAGTTTCTAGAATTTCGTCCAGCGCAGCTTTGGCCTCCTCATCCCAAGGAATCTCGGGTGACAGCCGCGCAGGAGTTGGATCAACTCTGTCGAGGTCGGTTGCCAGAGGAAGAATGTTGAAGAGTGCATCAAAGAGCGCGTTACAAACTTCCTGCAGGAGGTAAGTCGCGCCGGCGTAGCCCATGAACGGCGTGCCTGTGTGCCGACGCACGATCGCCCCCGGGAACGACGCCGGGATAAAGATGGCCTTGGCGCCAGTCTCCGCCAGGTACATTCGCTCATTGAAGCTGCCGAAAAGGACGAGCGGCGTTTTCTCACGCACAGCCTTTCGGACGGAGTCGTTGTCAGGCTTCACGCCTGCCGAGCGCGCGAATGCAAAAGTGCAAGGGAGCCCGAGCTCGGTCTCGAGAAAGTGGCGCACTCCACGCGCATAAGTCTCGTTGGCGACGATGGCGAACGTTGCCGTGCCGAAGAAGTCCTGGGTCACCGAACGCCAAAGGTCCCACAACGGCTTGATGGTCGTATGCTTCTCACGCTCGATGAAGGGCTCCGGATCGAGCCCGGTCAAAGTGCCGAGCGTCTGCAGGAACTTGGTCGTGGAATGCAGACCGATGGGAGCCTGGAGGTAGGGTCGCTCGAGCGCCTCGCACAGCATGCGTCCATATTCGCGGTACATGCAGATATTGACGTCTGCATCGACCAGCTTGCCGACGTCCTCGAGATGACTTCCGAGAGGAAACACCATATTGATCTCGGCGCCGACGCCTTCGACGAGGCGCCGGATCTCGGCAAGATCGGAGGCGGTGTTGAACGTGCCATAGATCGGGCCGATGATGTTGACGCGGGGTTTTTCCCCTGCCTTGCGCGGCTTGCGCTCTGGGATTTTCTTCCGACCGTACTGGGTCCACAGCCAATAGATGGCTCGGTTGGCGCTCTGCCACTGATCCTCGTCAATCGTGCGCGGAAGAAAGCGCTGGATGTTGGTTCCCTCGGGCGTGACGCCGCCGCCGATCATCTCGGCGATCGAACCTGTGACAACCACAGCCGGCAGATCGGGATCGAGTGTCTTGTGGGCGCGGCGCATGGCGCCTTCGGTACCGGTCTGGCCGAGCTCCTCCTCACCCAGTCCGGTCACCACGATCGGCAGCTCATGTGGCGGCAGCGCATCGGTGTAGTGGAGGACTGACGTGACGGGCAGGTTCTCGCATCCCACCGGGCCGTCTATGATGACCTGCAGACCCTTTATGGCCGTGAAGGCATACACCGAGCCCCAGTATCCACCCGCGCGATCGTGGTCGAGGATGAGCATCAGATCATCTCCTCGGCCTTGCGCTTCTTGGCTTCCTTCTCCATGCGGCGCCGATACTCGGCACGGAATTGCGGCCGGTCCTTCGGCACATCCTGCCAAACACCGGCTGCAAATCCCTCGCCCACGCCGTCGAAGAAGGCCTTCATGGTGTCGAAGCGGGCTTTCCCGGCAATGGCAGCGTTCACGACTTGGGCGAGCGATCCCGCGCCGGCGACGCCCATCAACGGGCGCGCGGAGATGAGGTTCGTGAAGTAGAGCCCGGGAATGGCTTTCTGCTTGGCCTTCTGGACGACGGGCGTCGTGCCGATGGCGAGGTCGGGCTCGAACTCCTCAAGCGCCGCCAGATCCTGCTCGAGAGACGCCCGACATTGGACGCGCACGCCCTTGGCTGAGAGCCATTCGCGATCGGCTTCGGACCATTTCGTCGCCGGACACGCGGTGCCGACATACCGGAGATCCGCGCCGCTTTCGACGAGGAGCCGAGCCACCAAGAGCTCCGAGCCCTCATAGCCCGAAAGCGTAATGCGCCCCTTGATCGGCGCATTGGCGAGCGCCGCACGAATTGCCGGCAGAAAGCGGTCCTTGGCGGCGGCGATCCGTTGTGCCGGAACGTTGCAAACAGCACCGATGGACTCGAGCCAAGCGGCGGTGCCATTAGCCCCAACCGGAGCAGACCCGACCACCGGGCGGCCCGCCTGCTCGAACTCGCGGATCGACGCCGTATAGAAAGGATGGACCGCCGCGGCCGCCGCGCAGTCGAGCGCTCCATAAAGCTCGCGCCACTCGCGGGTGGGCACGACGGGGCCGGCTGCCAGGCCGAGCGGTTCGAGCAGCATGCCGATGCCGATCGGATCGGCGGGGAACATCTCGCCCAACATCGTCACGGTGGGGCGGGCATTCCTGCCGCCGCGCGGCTCTTGCACAGGCCCCTGCTCGGCTTCCGTGCGCGCATACCTCAACATTGCACCGGCCAGAACATCCTTGGCCTCGGCATGGGTCGGCACGCCGAAGCCCGGCACGTCGATGCCGATGATGCGCACGCCGTCGATGTTGTCCGGCAGGAGCTTCAGGGGAACGCCTGATGCCGTGGGCACGCAGAGATTGATGATGACGACGGCATCGTAGAGGGCAGGGTCGGCGAGCTTGTACACGGCCTCCCGGATGTCCTCGAACAGCTTGCCGGTAACAAGCGTTTCAGAATTGAACGGCACGTATCCGACCGAGCGCTTGGCCCCATAGAAGTGCGACGTAAAGGTGAGGCCATAAACGCAGCACGCCGAGCCCGACAGCACCGTCGCCGTGCGCCGCATTCGCAAGCCGACACGTAACGATCCGAAGGCTGGGCACATGCTCTGCGGCTGATCGTGCGGACCTGCCGGATAGTCCGCCGCGTAGCGCTCGAGCAGCTCGCTGTTCCCCGCGCGCTCGGCCGCACGCCTCATCTCCTGCCTGCCGGCATGACAGCCGACGCCGTCGCCTTGCGTCGCTGCGAGATTGATCGCCGGCAGCTGCTCGTTCGCCGCCTCGACATCTGCATCATTGCTCATGCTGGCTTCGCCCGCGCGATCATACATCACCTCGCCGCTCGGGCTCGGCGTTGACGATGGATCTGGCAGACGGTCCGTCATGGCATCGACCGGCTTTCTTTCTCAAACGGTGTCGTAGACGATTTCGAGCGAAGGCTTGTCGACCGACAGGCCGCCGCGCATGTCCTCCTGCGACGCGGGCTCCAGCACGACGCTGCGGCCCACCGCGTCACCCTTGAACAGCCCAAGCAGTTGATCCTGGGAAAGCGGATGCGGGCGGACTGGCGGCGCCTCGGCAACATTCAGCGCCAACTCCTCGAACAGCGGCGCCCAGTGCGACTCCGGCCGCCCTATGATCTCGTAATTCGCACTCTTCTTGCGGATATCATCGTGTGCCGGGATGGCAGCGAGGATCGGAATGCCGACGGCCTTGCAGAACGCCTCTGCCTCACCGGTGCCGTCGTCCTTGTTGATCACCATTCCCGCAACGCCGACGTTGCCGCCGAGCTTGCGGAAGTACTCAACAGCCGAGCAGACGTTGTTGGCCACATAGAGCGACTGCAGATCATTGGATCCGACGACGATGACCTTCTGGCACATGTCACGGGCGATCGGCAGACCGAAGCCGCCGCAAACGACGTCGCCAAGAAAATCTAGGAGCACGTAGTCGAAGCCCCATTCATGGAATCCGAGCTTTTCAAGCAGCTCGAAGCCATGGATGATGCCGCGCCCGCCGCAGCCGCGACCGACCTCCGGCCCCCCGAGCTCCATGGCGAACACACCGTCGCGCTTGAAGCAGACGTCCCCAATCTTCACGTCCTCGCCGGCGAGCTTCTTCTTCGACGAGGTCTCGATGATGGTCGGACAGGCGCGCCCGCCAAAAAGCAAAGACGAGGTGTCGCTCTTCGGATCGCATCCGATGAGAAGCGTGCGCTTGCCTTGCTGCGCCATCATGTAGGAAAGGTTTGCGAGCGTGAAGCTCTTGCCGATGCCGCCCTTGCCGTAGATGGCAATGATCTGCGTCTCCTTTGTCGCCGGCGCAGTCGAGACGGGATCGGGCTCAATGGCCGCCTCGGCGCGCAGGAAATCCTGCATCGCGAGCTTCGCCGGCGTGAGCGATACGTTTCCGCAGCCACTCATTGGCACGTTCTCCAGTCCAGAATCATCTTGAGACAAGCCGGGTCCTCGAATGCAGTCATGTAGGCCGCTTGTGCATGCTGCGGCTGGTGGCGATGAGTTATCAGCCCGGCGAGCGAGAGCCGGCCCGCCTCAACCAGCCCCTTCACCTCGACCAGATCGCCGGGCAGCCACTCTGCCGCGATGCGAATGCGGGCCTCCTTCATGAAGGCTCCGGGAAATGCGAAGGAGATCAGGTCAGCGTAGAACCCGGCCAGAACGATCTCGCCGCGTGGGGCGAGGCGACCGATCAGCAGATCGAGGATTCCGCCAGCTCCACTGACGTCGTACACGGAAGCGTAGCGGCGTGCCGGATCGGTGTCAGGCTCCTCGACCGGATAGCCCGCCGAACCATCCTTGCGAGCGGGATTGGTCTCCCAAACGACCGGAGAGCCGCCGAGTGCCAGGGTGAGGCGCGCGAGCAAGCGACCCAGAACGCCATGACCGACGATCAGGTCGGGAAGGCCGCCGCCCTTGATCGCGTGGTAGGCCGTTGCGGCGAGCGCAAGCAGTATGCCCTGCTCCCCAATGTCCTCGCCGATCTCGACGACGCGGCTGCCAGGCACGACGAGGCGCGATGCAGCGCCACCGAACAGCGCATTCACGTCGCCGAAGCAGCGCGCACCCGGAACGAACACCCGCACCCCGGCCTCGCGCCCGGACGCCGGGCCCGCGGTTGCGATGCGCCCGACCGTTTCGTAACCCGGAACCAGCGGATACCCCATGCCGGGGAACGACGGCATCCGGCCGGTCCACAGCAGCCGCTCGGTGCCGGTGCTAATGCCGCTCCACTCGACATCGACCACCACGTCCTCGTCGCCCGGAGCACGCAATTGCAGGTGGCTGAGCGCCAGCTGCCTCGGCTTCTCAAGAACGATCGCGATGCTGTTCATTGGCATGTCCCGCGACTTTCGGGTGGAGACGACGCAGCGTCGAGCCACCCGACTTCGACGCTGTGTAGTTTTAGTCATACATTTTGATGTGTCAAGTTTTCTATACAGTCGTCTACGGCCGCGCCCGCAGAATTCCTGTGCGGAGCACACCGCTCCCGCGCATATGACTGACGGCACGAAAGCCCGCCCTCCTGCAGAGCGCCGAGAGCTCGTCACGCGTGCGCGCACGACCGCGCCCCATCGCCAAGAGATAGAAGCCGAAATAGGCCGCCCCGATACGCTCGCCCGCGTTTGCATCGGACATCGCCTCGGCAATCAACAGCGTGCCCCCGGGGGCCAGCGCGGCGTGGACCCTGCGCAACAGGCTCAGAACCTTCTCGTCGTCATGGTCGAGAGCAACTCGCACCAGCGCAATCAGATCGGCGCCCTCAGGCAGAGCGTCGCGGAAAAAGTCACCTTCGTGCACTTCCGAGCGGCCCGCGAGCCCGCGCTGATACAGATAATTGCGCGCACGCTGGGCAACGGCCGGAAGATCGAACAGCTTCAAGTGCAGGGCGGGCGCGCGCTCTGCCGCGGCAGCTATGAACGCTCCCTCCCCGCCACCAACATCCATCAGCACGCGATGCTGACCGACATTGTAGGCATCCAGCACCTCGGCGGCGACCAACGGCTGGGAGCGCGTCATCAGAAGGCTGTAAGCCTGCACCTCCTCGGGAGCCAGAGCGGCTGGCTCGGCATTTTCGGCATAGGCCCAGTATTTGGATAGCCCCGTTTCTCGTGCCTCATCTCGCAGTAGGGCAAGCGGATCGGCGAGATCGCGGTAAAGCACAGCATGATGCTCGATCATTTGCGTGAGCGCCGCGTTGCCGGCGAGAGTGGCACCGAGCGGACCCAGGCCATAGCGGCCGCCGGATCGCCTCTCGAGAAGCCGCAAGGCTGTTGCCGCCGCTACGAGCCGCTCGCAGGCATCCCTGCGCAGACCGCATTCGAGGGCGATCTCCGGCATCGTCAGCGGCGCCTCGAGAAGCCGGTCGAACAGCCTCAACTGCACGCAGGCACAAAGAACCTGCGAATAGACGAAGCCGGCGCACAGATCGAACAACGCACCGGCTCTGGCGCGCGCAATGGGACGCGACAAGGGAAAAGCGGCAGCGGCGGCCTGAAAGCTTTCACTCACGAGCAGGCGATCGCGGGCCCGCAGGAGACGATCCATCAAGCCGGCTCTCGGAGCGCTTGGGTGCACACCATGCTCGACTTTCGATTCCCGGCCCATTCGGGCGTCTCATGCGGCTACGCGCGCGAGCTCCTTAGGCAAGTAGGGGCTCGCCGAATTCAGAATGTGGGACTTGAGCTCGGCCCGCCCCGGGCAGGGCGGCACGGAGTCCATGGCACCGGCGAGCAGGCTTTTGAGACGGGCCACCGCGCCCTCCAGACCCAGCTCGGCCATAGCGTTCAGTCGGCCAAGCCGGCCATCCTGGAGAACGGGCTTTCCAAGCTGCTCCGGGCTGGCGACCAGATCGCAGATATCGTCCGCGACTTGATAGGCTTCGCCCAACCGCTCCCCGAGCCTGCTCCAGGCCTCTGCGTCATGCCCGGCAGCCATGGCGCCAGCGCGCGTGGCCGCCGCGAATAGCGAACCCGTTTTCGAGCTATGATAGTGCTCGAGAGAAACCTCGTCTTCGCACTCCCACGCCTGTCCGGCCACGATACCTGCGGGACCCCCGGAGGCCCTGGCCAGGATCCCGATCAAACCGGCAGCGCGCGCGCAATCCAAGGCAGCGCTTTTGCCCAGCGTCTCGAAGGCCGCCACGATCAGCGCATCGCCGACCAGCAAGGCGATGGGCTCGCCATAAACCTTGTGAACAGAAGGCTTTCCGCGACGCACGTCGGCGTTGTCGAAGCATGGCATGTCATCATGGGCAAGCGATGCGCAGTGAATGAGCTCGATCGAGGCAGCGGCTGCGTCTGCAAGCGCAGGCCGGTCATCACCGCATGCCGACGCCACGGCGAGGCAAAGGCGTGGGCGGACACGCGCGCCGCCAGGAAAGACCGCGTACCTCAGCGCTTGAGACAGCCGGGGCGGGCAAGGCGCAGAGTACGAGCCGAGCAGAGATTTCTCGAGCGCTGCTTCGATGCGGTCAGCTAAGAACATGTCTAGCACCCCACGACTGTCCATATTGCATGTCTGTTATTAATGTCTAATATTATTGACAGTCCATCGACGGCATAGCAAATGTTTTTTTCTGGCTGGTAACGAGGATGGCTCAGACTCCGAAGGTCGTCGTCGTAGGAGCCGGGATCGGCGGGCTGGTGGCCGCGCTCGATCTTGCGCGGCAAGGATGCGAGGTTGTCGTCGTCGAGCGTGCCGCTTCTCCCGGAGGCAAAATGCGGGAGATCAAGATCGATGGGCGCGCAATCGATTCTGGCCCAACCGTCTTCACCATGAAGTGGGTGTTTGAGCGAATCTTCGACGACGCCGGAGCGCGGCTCGACGAGGAGCTCGATCTCGTCAAGGCCGACGTCCTTGCGAGACATGCGTGGAGCAGCTCGGAGCGGCTCGACCTCTACGCCGATATCCAACGAAATGCGGAAGCCATCCGTGAATTTTCTGGTTCTGCCGAGGCCGGGCGCTATCTGGAGTTCTGCGAACGGGCAAGACTGACTTATGAAGCGCTCGAAAAGCCGTTCATTCTCTCGCCAAAGCCAAGCCCAATCTCCCTCGCCATGGGCAACGGCTTCAAGGGTCTTGGCGATCTCTGGCGCGCCTCTCCTTTCGAGACGCTCTGGCGGGCTCTCGGAGAGCATTTCCATGATCCTCGTTTGCGCCAGCTCTTCGGGCGCTACGCTACTTACTGCGGATCATCTCCGTTCGAATCGCCTGCGACCCTCATGCTCGTCGCCCATGTCGAACAATGCGGTGTCTGGCTGGTACGCGGGGGCATGTACCGACTGGCAGCGGCGCTCGCCAGGCTTTGTGAAAAGATGGGTGTCGCATTCCGCTACCAAACGGAAGCTCGTGAGATACACTTGAACCGAGGTCATGCCGCCGCGGTCGAGCTGGACACGAGTGAGCTTCTGAGTTTCGACGGCATCGTCCTCAACGCTGATCCAGGAGCCGTTCACGACGGCCGTTTCGGTCACAAAGCGGCGCATGCCGTCTACCTCCCACGGTCGAGCCGCTCCCTTTCTGCCGTGACTTGGTCGATAGTCGCCGAGACGAGCGGCTTTCCGCTGGCGCGTCACAACGTCTTTTTCTCTCGCGATTACGAGCGGGAGTTCGCCGACGTATTTCACCGCGAGCAGTTGATCGGAGAGCCGACCGTCTACGTTTGCGCCGCTGACAGAGATGATGGCGGCACAACCGATTCCGACGGCGAGGAGCGGCTGCTCATCCTCGTCAATGCCCCGGCCATTGGGGATACCCGAAAGTTCGACCAATCGGAGATCGAGCGATGTCAGACGAAGACCTTCGAGGCGCTGGAGCGGTGCGGCCTTTCGGTCCGAGCTCGTGCCGGCCGGGCTCAAGTGACGACGCCATGGGACTTCGAAAGGATGTTTCCGGGCAGCGGCGGGGGGCTTTACGGCCAGGCGTCTCACGGGTGGACGGCGTCCTTCACACGGCCGACGAGCCGAACGCTCGTTCCGGGGCTGTATCTGGCGGGAGGCGGGACGCATCCGGGACCTGGAGTGCCGATGGCTGCCATTTCGGGCCGGCTGGCAGCGTCGCAGGTCATGTCGGACCTGATTTCGACGTCGAAGTTCCGCGCGGCGGTTACGCCTGGTGGTACATCGATGCGTTGAGCGACGACGGCCGCAACGCGCTGACGCTCATCGCCTTCGTCGGAAGCGTCTTCTCCCCCTACTATGCTCTCAGCCGTCGCGTGGGCAGTGGCGACCCCGCCAACCACTGCGCCGTGAACGTTGCCCTTTACGGCGACGCAGGCAAACGGTGGTGCATGACGGAACGGCCCCGCACCGATCTTGCTCGATCCCGCACTCGCCTGGCTGTCGGTCGCAGCAGCCTCGAGTGGCAAGAAGGGAACATTTCCATATCGATTGACGAGTGCGCCGTTCCGATGCCGCGGGCAGTCAAGGGCTCCATTCGCTTGACAGACTTGACGCCCGGATGCGCGGCCATCGAGCTCGATGGCAAAGGAGCGCACTTCTGGCGGCCGGTCGCGCCGCACGCTCGAATCTTCGTCGACTTCAAGCAGCCGCTCTCGAGTTGGTCCGGCAATGCGTATTTCGACTGCAATTGGGGACGCGAACCACTCGAGCAGGCCTTCAAGCGCTGGACATGGGCTCGCGCTCACGCGGGTCGGCGCACGCACGTGATCTACGACGCGGAGCGAAGGGACGGATCGCGGTTTTCGCTTGCGAAGAGTCTCAGCGAACAGGGTGATCGTGACGATTTCGAGCCGCCACCGGAGGCGCCGCTGCCGCCGTCGATGGTGTGGCGCATGCCCCGCGCCATGCGCTCGTGCCGCAACTCTCCTCCCAGTGTCGTCAAGACGTTCGAGGACACGCCCTTCTACGCCCGCAGCCTGGTGCAAGGTACGATAGGCGACCATCGCCTGTCGTGGATGCACGAGTCGCTTTCGCTGGATCGTGTCGCCAATCCGGTCGTGCGCTTGATGCTTCCGTTCCGCATGCCCAGGCTGAAAAGCCGCCATCGCCTGGCCTACACGCCGTTCGAACCAGAGGTCAGTTTGCCCTGACGTCTCGCTGGCTTGACAGCCGGACAAATGACGATGACGATAAGCCGAGGGCTCACAAAAGAAGCCCCCGGAGGAAACGACCTTGCGCCGACCCTGGCCCGACGCGGTCGCGCGTGGTGTCCTCAGTCTGTGTTTACAGGCTTGAGGCGGCCATGCCCCGCTCGAAATCACAGTTGAGCAGCGATCTCGTCACAGCTCGAAACGTCGATTTATCGAACTGTGACAGAGAGTTGATCCAATATCCCGCCGCGGTGCAGGGCCACGGCGCGATGCTCATCGTCGACGAGCCAGAGTTCCGTATTCTGCAGGCGAGCCTCAACTGCAAAGAGCTCATCGGCGTCGATGCTAAGGACATCCTCGGAAAGACGATCGCAGACGTCTTTGGCGCCCGGGCACCGCAAATTCTCGAGCGCATGCACCGCATGGAGCTCGAGTATGGTCCGGTTCACGTCGTTCGCGAGAGCTTTGCGGGATCGACGCAGGGCGTAAACATCTTCGCGCACCGCTGTGATGGGGTGCTCGTTCTCGAGCTCGAGGCAATCACCAGTGCGGCCGAGTCCGCCAGCATGCACCTCTATTCCGACGTCCGAGAAAGCGTCGCAAAGCTCGAAAAAACACGCGGAATTCGACAGTTTCATGATCTCGCCGTGGAACGCATCAGAGCCTTCACGGGATACGATCGCGTCATGGCATACAAGTTCGCCGAGGACGGCAGCGGTCACGTCGTCGCCGAGGCGAAGCGCGACGATCTCGAGCCCTATCTCGGGTTGCATTACCCGGCGACCGATATCCCGGCGCCTGCGCGGCGGCTGTTCGGTCTCAGCTGGCTGCGTCACCTGCCCGACGTCGACTATGTCCCCGTTCCGCTCATTCCCGATCTCCATCCCAAGACGGGCCGCCCGATCGACATGAGCTTCTCGATCCTGCGCAGCGTTTCCGTCATGTACACCGGCTACCTCAAAAACATGGGCGTCCGCTCCACCATGGTGATGCCGCTCATGAAGGAAGGCGTGCTGTGGGGACTGATTTCCGCGATGCATCACAGCGGCCCGCGTCATGTGCCTTACGAAGTCCGTATGGCCGCAGAGTTTCTTTCCCACATGGTTTCGCTGCTCATGGCCGGGAAAGAGGATGCGGAGTTCTACGAAACGCGCTTCCGCATGAGCACCGTGGCCGATCAACTGGCTGAGGAGGCGCGACAGGATCCCGACCTCCACAATTCTCTCGGATCCCAGGACCGCAATTTGAACCTTCTGAGCCTGCTCAGCGCGCAAGGCGCAGCGGTGCACTCGCGCGGCAGGCTGTCGTTGATCGGACAGACGCCCACGTCCGAGCAGACCGCCGACCTGGTGCGTTGGCTTGCCGACCAGAACCTGCCGGTCATGGCGACAGACAGGCTTTCGGAGCTTTATCCTCCAGCGGGGAAATACAAATCTGTCGCGAGCGGCGTGCTCATGACGCGCCTCGCAGCGCAGACGACGGAGATGCTGCTTTGGTTCAGGCCTGAGCATATCGAGATCGTGAACTGGGCTGGTGACCCAAAAAAGCCGATGCAGGTCAGCGAGACGGACGGAGAGGTGAGATTGCAGCCGCGCGCGTCATTCGCGCTTTGGAAGCAGAGCGTGACAGGACGAAGCGAGCCGTGGCGCAAGGACGAGAGAGAGGTTGCAGAAGACCTCCAGCAGGCGCTGATAAGCTCCATTGCCTCACGGGCCGAGGAGATCGAGCGCCTGAACCGGCAATTGGCTGAGGCCAACGTCGAGCTGGACAGCTTCGCATACGCCGCATCACACGACCTCAAAGAGCCTCTTCGCGGCGTGCATCACCTGGCGAGCTTTCTAAAGCGGGGCGAGCTCGGTCAACTCACGGAGGAAGGCCGCCAGCAACTGGACACGATCCTCAAGCTGACGCGCCGGATGGACGATCTTATTGAATCTCTGCTTCAATACTCGCGCACCGGCCGCACGGAGCTGTCACTCCAAGAAGCCGACCTCGATCTGCTTCTGGACGACGCCCTCCTCGCCTGCCGGACGTTGATCGCTTTCACAGCATCGGAAATTCGCCGTTTGGCGCCGCTTGGGACGGCCTTGTGCGATGCAACAAGACTGAAGCAAGTTTTTTCCAACCTGATCAGCAACGCGGTCAAGTATAACGACAAACCGACCCGCATCGTCGAAATAGGCGTAGAGGACGGCGCACAGAAACGTTACTTTGTGAGAGATAACGGCATCGGCATTGTTGACTCCGCCAAGGAACAGATATTCGAGATCTTTCATCGCATGCACGGACAAGACGAGTTCGGCGGCGGCAGTGGGGCAGGGCTCACGATCGCGCGCCGCACAATTGAGCGCCACGGTGGGAGGCTGTGGGTGGAGTCGTCGGTCGGCAACGGATCGACATTCTTCTTCACTCTCGGCCCGGAGGCATCCAGATGACAGCGGCCAAGGGCAAGATCATTTCGATCGAGGACAGCGACACGGATTTCATGGCGCTGCGATTTGCGCTTCAATCCTCGCGCGTCGATGCTGAACTCGAACGCTTCACGACGGGCGGGACCGCGATCAGCGAATTCGGTGGGAGCTGCCCCCTCCCGCAAAAATCGACGCTCATTCTCTTGGATCTCAACTTACCTGGCGTCGACGGCCGTCAGGTTCTGAAGGCCGTCCGCAGTCGCGATCCCAAGCGGCAGGTGCCGGTGATCGTCCTTTCCACGTCATCTCACCCGCGTGACATCGAGTTCTGCCAACAGGCTGGTGCCGACGCCTATGTCGTCAAGCCTTTCGACCTGGACGATTGGGAACGCAAGATCGGGCCGCTGGCGAGCTATTGGCTCGAGCAGGCCTGCAGAGGCAATGCGCACCCGCCGAAGCATCAACCAGCTCTGGATCGCTCACAGCTGATTCGCGCCATTGAGGCCGAGATCATTCCGAGGCTGCTGTTGGCGCATGGCCATCCATCTTCGCCCGAAAACCCAGGGGCAACCCTCTCGGACGAGATCGCCGAACTCGCCCGGCTTGCGCTCTCGCAGGACATCGCCGCCGCGACGGCATTGGTCGAGCGCCTGCAATCGCCCAGCGTGACGCTGGAAATGCTCTTCAAGTCTCACGTCGCTCCGGCAGCTCGGCTGGTCGGCGATCTCTGGAAAGCGGAAACGTGCACGTTCAGCGAATTCGAACGTGCATTGACGTGTCTCCAGGATCTGCTGGTGCATGTCAATCCTCCCAAAGCGGCCGACGAAACGCTTCACTGACAACGATCTCAGCGATCACGCTCCTCCCCCCGGTTCAGTGCGGCGCTGGACCGGACAAGCCTGTTTTTTGACAGGTGACGGGCACGTCGCCTCGATGCTATAAGAGCTCTTGTCAGGATGTTTGACATATCTGGATGTCATACTTTCTAGACAACGTGGCTGTGCGGGCGTCACGCGCGCGGTTGACGCCGTCGAACGTGCGTCAGCGGCGAGCGGCATCGGAAAGTGAGGCGCATGGTGAAGACCTACCCGTTCTCTGCGATCCTCGGCCAAGAGGAAATGAAACGTGCGCTCATGATCGCGGCCATCGATCCTGCTATCGGTGGCATCCTGATCTTCGGCGACAGGGGCACGGGAAAGTCGACGGCGGTTCGGGCTCTGGCCGAGCTCCTGCCACCCATGCGCGCCGTCTCGGGCTGCCGCTACCATTGCGATCCAGGTGCGCACGGTTCGGGCTGCGACGACTGCCGGGAGCGGAGCCGACACGGAGCGCTGGACAGCGAAGCGGTTCCCGTCCCCGTGGTTGATTTGCCGCTCGGCGCAACGGAGGACCGGATCGTCGGCGCCCTCGACCTCGAACGCGCGCTGACCCAAGGCGTCAAGTCGTTCGAACCGGGGCTGCTCGCGCGAGCGCACCGGGGGTTTCTCTACATCGATGAGGTCAACCTGCTCGAGGACCACATCGTCGACCTCTTGCTCGACGTCGCTGCGTCGGGCGAGAATGTCGTCGAGCGCGAAGGTCTCAGCATCCGGCACCCCGCTCGCTTCGTTCTGGTCGGAAGCGGCAACCCCGAGGAGGGAGAGTTGCGGCCGCAGCTCCTCGACCGCTTTGGCCTTTGCGTCGAAGCGGTAACGCCCGAAGACGTGACGACCCGGGTTGAGATCGTCCGCAGGCGCGACGCCTTCGAAAAGGATCGGGCTGGGTTCTGCGCGGCTTGGCAACCGGACACCGACCAGCTGCGCCAAGAAATCATTGCTGCGCGTGACCGGCTGCATGAGGTAACCGTGAGCGACCCGGTCCTGCGGCAGGCGTCCGAGCTCTGCGTGAGGGTCGGCGCGGATGGATTGCGCGGGGAGCTGACGATCCTGCGAGCCGCACGCGCGCTGGCAGCTCTTCAAGGTGACCGGGCAGCAACCATCGCTCACGTCAGCGAGGTTGCGCCATCGGCGCTGCGTCATCGCCTGCGTCGTGACCCGCTTGACGAGAGCGGCTCAACAGCACGCATAGGTCGTGCGATCGAGGAAAACTTCAGGACGTGACAGATGGCGGCCGAGACTGCTGACGCCGGCTCCGATGCTGCACTCGCTGCGGCGCTCCTTGCGGTGGACCCCGTCGGCCTCCGCGGCATCGTACTCAAAGGCCCACCCGGTCCCGAACGCGACATGTGGCTCGCGCAATTCGGCGCGCTCCAGGCTCATCGATCACCCCCGCGGCGGCTGCCGCTCCACGCGACTCCGGCCCGGTTGCTGGGAGGATTAGACCTGGCGGCGACGCTGGAAGCGGGACGGCCCCTATTCGAGCGCGGCCTCCTTGCAGCAGCCGACGGCGGCACCCTTCTGATCGGATCCGCAGAGCGCCTCGACCGCCATGCGGCCGCGCTGATCTCATCTGTGATCGATTGCCGGGAAGTCCTGGTCGAGCGCGATGGCCTTACTGCGAGGCATCCTGCGTCGTTCGCGGTCGTCGCTCTCGATGAAAGCTTGCAAGACGAGGACGGCGTGGCTGCGACCCTGTCCGACAGACTGGCAATGATCTGCTCTCTCGGGGCGCCCACGCCACGAGACTTTTGCCGCTGCACGATCGACGACGTCAATCTTGCTCGGCTACGTCTTGCCGGCGTCGAAATCCGCGAGGAATGGCTGTCCGCCCTGGACGACGTCGCTGCCCAGTTCGGCGTGCGATCGCTCCACGTTCTCTTCTCGGCGGCGCGCGTTGCGCGGGCAAGCGCCGCATTGGCGGGACGCACGCAAGTTGCCGAAGACGACCTCTTCGCGGCAGCTCGCCTTGTCATCGGCCCGCGCGCAACCGTGCTGCCGATCGAGAGCGTGCCCGATCCGCCAGAGCAGCAATGCCATGGCGACCAGCCGCAACCCGAATCCTCGGAGCCGAACGGCGAAGCCGCGCGAGACATGATCGTGGCGGCGGCGCGGTCCAGCCTTCCTCCGGACCTGTTGGCCACTCTCAGCGGTGGACCGGCAATCAGGCGGTCTCTTCGTTCCGGCCGCTCAGGACAGCGGATCAAAGGTGCACGTCGCGGCAGGCCTGCCGGCGTGCGCGCGGCGCGCCTGGATCGCGGTGATCGGCTGAACGTGCTCGAAACGTTGCGCGCGGCCGCTCCATGGCAACGGATCCGGCGAAGTTCATCGTCGGACTCTCGTCGCTTGCTGATCAGGCCGGACGATTTTCGCACGCCAAGGCTGAAACACAAGGCCGAGACCGCCGCCATCTTTGTTGTGGATGCCTCGGGCTCGACGGCGTTCGCGCGCTTGTCGGAAGCAAAAGGCGCCATCGAACTGCTGTTGGCGCACTGTTACGTGCGTCGTGACCAAGTGGCGCTTATCGCCTTCGGAGGCCGTGGCGCGGATCTGCTGTTGCCGCCGACGCGATCGCTGACACGGGCGCGCCGCGATTTGGCGGATCTTCCCGGCGGAGGCGGTACTCCGCTTGCTTCAGGCATCGCCGCAGCCGCTAAACTCGCAGCGCAGGTTCGCCGCAGAGGACAAACTCCGCTGCTCATTTTGCTGACCGACGGACGCGCAAACCTGGCGATCGATGGAACCGCCGACCGGACACGCGCAATGTCGGATGCCCTGACAGCTGCAGCCGCCATCAAGGCCGGCAATATCCCCGGCATTTTGATCGACACGTCGAGCCGCCGTGCGAGCGACGCAGCTCGGCGCGTTGCCGAGGCCATGGGCGCGCGGTACCTCCCGCTCCCGCACGGAGATGCCGAGACCCTATCGCATGCTGTTTCCCAGCACGCTCGCCGGTGCGTTCCGTGACAGCCCCCCTCGACTGGCAGCGCGACGGCCGCGACTGGCCCAACCGCGACGCCAGCAGGTTCGTTTCGGCGGCGGGCCTGGTCTGGCACGTCCAAATCATGGGATCCGGCCCAACGCTGCTGTTGATACACGGCACTGGCGCCTCGACGCACTCCTTACGCAAGATCCTGCCGTTGCTGGCCAGACAGTTCACGGTCATCGCGCCTGATCTGCCGGGACATGCATTCACCGATGTCCCGGCTGCCGCGAGCGGATTGAGCCTTCCCGCGATGGCCAGAGGCATCGGCGAGCTGACGCGGGCGCTCGGCGCAACGCCCGTTCTTGTGGCCGGCCATTCGGCCGGGGCCGCGATCCTGATCCGCGCAACGCTGGATGGAGAGATCAGGCCCGCCTGCATCGTCAGCATCAACGGCGCATTGCTCCCGTTCGGAACATCCGTCGGTCGGCTCTTCTCACCGATCGCAAGAATGATGGCGATGTCGCCGTTCGTGCGCCACATCATGGCATGGCGCGCCCAGAGCCCGTCCGCCGTGGGGCGGGTGCTGCGCGGAACGGGCTCAAGCCCGTCGCAAGAGGACGTCGCACTCTATTTGCGCCTGTTCAGCAATCCGCGGCATGTCCAGTCGGCGCTCGGCATGATGGCGAACTGGGACCTCGACGCCCTTCAAAAGGACTTGCCCCGTTTGTCGGCGGAACTGGTGCTCGTCGTCGGCGCGGACGATCGCGCGATTCCGCCTTCGGACGCGGAAAGAGCGGCTGCACGCGTGCCGTCGGCACGCATCTTCCGTGTCGCCGGAGGCGGGCACCTCATGCACGAGGGCAACCCTGGCGAGATCGCGGAAATCATATTGCAAACGGCGACACGCTTGGCGCTTGTGAACACGCTGGCGCCAAATTCCTGATCGGCCCGTCGGGCCAATCAAAGGCAGTTGCCAACATTTGCATTACGGTATTTACTGTCCAACTATGTTGACAGTTTTGCCAGCCGCCCGCAACGCCGCTTCCTCCGACAGCCGCCCGCATGCGATCGTGATCGGAAGCGGATTTGGCGGCTTGGCTGCAGCCATTCGGCTCGGTGCCCGGGGCTACCGCGTCACCGTGCTCGAGAAGCAGCTCTCACCTGGCGGTCGAGCCGCCGTATTCCGCCAAGACGGCTTCACGTTCGACGGCGGGCCGACGATCGTTACGGCGCCCTTCCTCTTTGAGGAGCTTTGGGCGTTGTGCGGGCGAAAACTGTCGGACGACATCGACCTAAGACCGCTCGATCCCTTCTACCAAATTCGCTTCCACGACGGGCGGACAGTCGACTGTACAGGCGCCCCGGCCAGGATGCGGGAGGAGATCCGCCGGATCGCCCCCGAAGACGTAGAGGGCTATGAGCGCTTCATGCGCTTCTCCGAAAAGATCTACACCACGGGTTTCGAAAGGCTCGGGCACGTTCCGTTCTCCTCGTGGACGGACATGGCGCGCGTTTTGCCGGACCTCCTCCGCCTCCAGAGCTTTCGCAGCGTCTATGGAGTGGTGTCGCAGCATGTGCGCAACCCAGATGTTCGCATCTTGCTGAGCTTCCACTCTCTGTTCGTCGGCGGCAACCCGTTCGATGTCACGTCGATCTACGGGCTCATATCGTTCCTGGAGCGCCGCTGGGGCGTACACTTTCCGATGGGCGGAATGGGATCGCTTGTCGACGGACTTGCCCGGCTGATCGCTGGCCAGGGCGGTCGCATCCGCTATGGCGCTGAGGTCGCCGAAGTACTGCTCGAGGGGCGCAAGGCCACCGGAGCCAAGCTCGTCACTGGCGAAATTCTGAGGTCCGACATCGTCGTATCGAATGCCGACGCCGCATGGACCTACCGTAAGCTCGTTCCGGCCGAGGCGCGGCGCCGCTGGACGGATCGAAGACTGGAGCGGGCACGCTACTCCATGGGCCTTTTCGTCTGGCACTTCGGAACATCGAAGCGCTATCCGGACGTGCAGCACCACACCATTCTCCTTGGCCCCAGATACCGGGAGCTCCTGCGCGACATCTTCCGCACGAAGAAGCTCGCTGACGATATGAGCCTGTATCTTCACAGGCCGACGGCAACGGATCCATCGCTTGCTCCGCCCGGTTGCGACACCTTCTACGTCCTATCGCCGGTGCCGAATCTCTCGGCCGTGATCGACTGGAGCAGCGAGGCGGAGCGGTATCGCCGCTCCGTAGCGAGGGTCCTCGATTCCACCGTGCTGCCCGGCGTCGAGTCCAATCTCGCGACATCGCGCGTCGTGACACCACTGTATTTTGAAAGCGAGCTGCTCTCGTACAGGGGGGCTGGCTTCAGCTTCGAGCCGGTGCTCACTCAGAGCGCCTGGTTTCGGCCGCACAACGTCAGCGAGGATATCGACCGCCTCTATCTGGTAGGGGCAGGGACCCATCCGGGCGCGGGAGTCCCGGGTGTTCTTTCGTCAGCTCGGATTCTCGATACGGTGGTACCACATGCAGCCGCGTTCGCTTGAACTCGCGCACGATGCGCATTCCGATCTCAAGGCCTGTCGCGCGCTGCTGCGCGAGGGCTCGAAATCCTTCTACTCCGCCTCGTTTCTCCTTCCCCGCTCGGTACGGGAGCCCGCGACGGCGCTCTATGCCTTCTGCCGAGTGGCGGACGACGCCATCGACGGCGCAGCTCGCCAGCCCGGCGCGATCGAGATGCTCCATCGTCGCCTGCACCAGGCCTACATCGGTCAGCCTTGGCCAATGGCTCCCGATAGGGCCTTTGCGCGGGTGGCGGAGGCGCATCGCATCCCGCAGGAGGTGCCCAGGGCATTGATCGAAGGTCTTGCCTGGGATGCGGCAGGGCGGCGCTACGAGACCATCGATGATCTCACCGCCTATGCGGTGCGCGTCGCAGGGACAGTGGGGATCATGTTTGCTCTCGCGATGGGAGTGCGATCCCCGCAACTGCTCGCGCGCGCAGCCGATCTCGGCATGGCGATGCAGCTTACCAACATCGCACGAGATGTCGGGGAGGATGCTGCCGCCGGACGGATCTATCTGCCGTTGTCATGGATGCGCGAGACGGGACTCGATCCCGCAGAGTGGCTTGCTGCGCCACGACCATCGCCAGCACTCGCGAACGTCATCGAGAGAATGCTCGCCACTGCCGAGGAATTCTACCGTCTGGCCGACGCGGGTATTGCGGCCCTGCCGGCGCTCTGCCGCCCCGGCGTCCACGCGGCGCGGCTGATCTATGCCGAGATCGGAAGAGAGATCTCCCGCAATGGGTACAATTCCGTCACGCGGCGCGCCGTCGTGTCCAAGGAGCGCAAGCTCGCGCTTCTCGCCGAAGCTCTGATTCCCCCCAGGGAAACACAGCAACTGCGCGACCACCCGCCGGCGTCCGCAGCAAGTTTCCTGATCGATGCCGCATCTCACCTCGAGCCCCTCATCGTGCCTCCGGCATGGTGGAATTTGAGCGGGCAAGCCGTCCGGCTGATTGAAATATTGGAGCGGCTCGAGAGGCGCGAGCGGGCAGCACTTTGAAGGATCAATGCGTCGTTCGGCCCGACGGGGCCGGGAATGGGTGCAGCAGATGACGTCCATGGAAAGCACACCGAAGAAGCGCAGCACACCGGTTCTGGACCGTGTCCAAATACCTGCCGACCTGCGCGCCTTGCCGGAAGGCGATCTTCGGCAACTCGCTGATGAGCTGCGGCAGGCGACGATCGACGCCGTATCGGTCACCGGAGGCCATCTCGGCGCGGGTCTGGGCGTGGTCGAGCTCACCGTCGCCCTGCATCGTGTGTTTGACACGCCCAGTGACCGGCTGATCTGGGATGTCGGGCACCAGGCCTATCCACACAAGATCCTCACAGGCCGGCGCGCGCGCATTCAGACGCTGAGACAGCCGGGCGGACTGTCAGGCTTCACGAGGCGCTCCGAAAGCGCGTACGACCCGTTCGGCGCGGCGCATTCCTCGACGTCCATATCCGCCGGTCTCGGCATGTCCGTGGCTCGCGACCTCAAGGGCGAGACGAACAATGTCATTTGCGTGATCGGCGATGGCGCCATGAGCGCAGGCATGGCCTATGAGGCGATGAACAATGCAGGAGCCGCCGACGCGCGTCTCGTCGTCATCCTGAACGATAATGACATGTCGATCGCCCCGCCAACCGGCGCGATTTCCCGCTACCTCACCCGCGTTACATCAGGCGGCACCTATCTGCAGCTCCGCGATCTTGCCAAGCAGCTCGCAAAGCGCCTGCCGAAACAGTGGGAACGGCGCGCGGCACGCATCGAGGAATTGTCGCGGACCTATTGGTCTGGAGGCGCGTTCTTCGAGGAGATGGGCTTTTACTATGTCGGTCCGATCGACGGGCACGATCTTTCGCAACTTCTGCCCGTTCTCAAGAACGTCCGCGATGCCGAGCGCGGTCCGATCCTCGTCCACGTCGTGACGCAGAAGGGGAAGGGCTATGCGCCTGCCGAAGCGGCACCTGACAAATACCACGGTGTGGTCAGCTTCAACGTGCTGACCGGCGCACAGGCGAAGCCAAAGCCCAAGGCACCTTCCTATACACGCGTCTTCGCAGAGAGCCTCGTCGCGGAAGCCCGCAAAGACCGCCGCATCGTTGGCATAACCGCAGCCATGCCGGACGGCACTGGCATCGACATGCTCGCAAAGGAATTCCCTGATCGCGCCTTCGACGTCGGCATTGCCGAGCAGCACGCCGTGACGTTCGCCGCCGGTCTTGCCGCCGAGGGCCTCAAGCCCTTCGCCGCAATCTATTCGACGTTCCTGCAGCGCGCCTACGACCAAGTCGTGCACGACGTGGCGATCCAGCGGCTTCCCGTGCGCTTTGCCATCGACCGCGCCGGCCTCGTCGGAGCGGACGGCGCCACGCACGCCGGATCGTTCGATCTCGCGTATCTCGGTTGCCTGCCCCACTTTACAATCATGGCACCGGCGAACGAAGCCGAGTTGGTGCATATGGTGGCAACCGCGGCAGCCCTCGACGATGGCCCCTCGGCCATTCGATACCCGCGCGGCGAAGGGACGGGAGTTGCGTTGCCGCAAGAAGGCACGCCACTGCAAATCGGCGTTGGGCGCATCATCCGCGAGGGAACGAAGGTCGCCCTTCTTTCTCTGGGCGGACGTCTCGAGGAATGCCTGATTGCCGCCGACAAGCTTTCTGCGCTCGGCCTCCCGCCTACGGTTGCCGACGCGCGCTTCGCCAAACCCCTCGATGCGGGGCTTGTGCGCCAACTGGCGCGCCATCACGAGTTGCTGATCACGATCGAGGAAGGCTCGATCGGCGGCTTCGGCACCCACGTCCTACATTTCCTAAGCGGCGAAGGCCTGCTCGACGGGAAGCTGCGCGTGCGGTCTCTGGTGCTCCCAGACGTGTTCATGGAGCAGGGAACGCCGGACGCGATGTACGCGGCCGCGGGACTGGATGCGGCGGGCATCGTGCGCGCCGTTTTCGCGATGATCGGCAGGGACGAGGTGACCGACGGCGACGCTCGCGCCCAGGTCTAAAGGCGGGCACGGATGGAAAACTATGGCCTGATCGAGCTCGGCCTCGTATTCGGCGCCGTGCTGACTGCGGCGGTTTGGGAGCTTTACTCGGTGCGCAAAGGAATTGATCGCCGGCGCAAAGACAAAAACGAAAGTGAAAACGACCAGCGAGGGCCATGACCACATTCTCGCCACTTGCATTCATCGAACTGGGTGTGGTGACCGCTTTCGCAGCTGCCTGGCTGGTCGTCGAACTCGTCTGCCGGCGCCTCGACCGGCAACGCGAAACGAAGACCGACGACGAAAAGGACCGGAGCGCAGGGCCTAAAGCCGACGTCAGCGGAGAGCGCTGAGCGAGGGTTGGGCGCAGGCCATTGACTGGAACCCCCAAAAAGGGAAATTCTGAGCTGTCAAACGGCGGGGTGCGGATCGGGCTTTGGAGATCGGAAAATGATATTAACAACAAGCGCCAACCTTTGGGCCGTCGCTGGCACGGTCTATGCCCTCGCCGGTGCCTCTTTGCTCTGCAACGCTCTGTTTCTCACGCCCGCTCCTGGAGGATCGGGTGGACCTGCCGACGTTTTCACGAGACGCAGGGTCTGCGCGCAGTGGCTCGACTCTCGCGTCGGCGCCGCGCTCCTGGTTATCGGGTTCTTTCTGCAAGCGACCGGATCGCTTGGCACAGACGCCCTCAGGGTCCCGGCAGCGTTCGTGCTCCTCGGCCTCGCGCTCGGCGCCGTCTACTATGCGTTGATGAAGGATCTCCTGGTCGACAACCTGGTCGAGGCGGCGGAACCGCAGCGGTCGGATCGCACCCTCGCGATCGTGCATCCCGCCGCCGCGATCGAGCCCCCCGCCCAGCAGAAAATCCAAGCCGTGCAGACGGCCGTTTGACGCTACGCCGACCGCCGCTGACCCCGCCTGCCCGTCGTCGCGTCCATCACGTAAAGCGGTGGCTCTCCGCCGATACACATGTCCCGCGGGACCGGGTGTGTGCGGCCTTTTCGGCCTAAGGGGAAGCTCCGGGCGAGCCTCCCCCTGCTGCGAGCCTGGTACAATCAGGCGATGATGTCGAAATCGGCCACGGTGAGAGCCGGCTTCGTTGCGAGGGTGGCGATGGTGACGGCCGCCCCCGCTCCGTTGCCGTCGGCATCCCACTGAAGAACGCCGGACGCAGTGGTATAGAGGAAGGCGCCGGCGCCACTCGTCGCGGCGCCGTCGACGAAGAAGCTGGTGCCGGCGACGAGATCAACGCCGTTCGTGAGGCCGCCGCCGAAGCCCGCAGCCGAGATCTCGAACTGGTCGGCGACGACGTCGAAGTCGGTGATGGTATCGCCGCCATCGGCAGGCAGCGTGAACACGAAGATGTCCGCTCCCAATCCGCCGGTCAGGATATCGCCACCGCCCTTGCCCTCGAGACGATCGGCGCCGCCACCACCCAATAGCGTGTCCGCTCCGGCCGAGCCGACGAACACGTCGTTGCCGGCACCGCCGGTGAACTCGACGTTCGAGGCCACCGCAGTCGCCGTCACGCCGCCGACGGCGCCCGTTCCAGTGACGCCGCTCGCGTCGATGGTGGTGACGAGAGCAATCGAGCCGTTGTCGAAGTTCCAGCCCGTATTGCCCTCTACGGTGATGCTCGTGGTGGCGTCGAGATTGAGCACTTGGGCGAACGGGTCTGCCGGGCTCGAGTCGTTCGATTGCGTGGCGATGCTCACCGTCTCGGCATTGGTGACGTGAATGGTGCCGGTATCGTCACCGCCGAGCGACTGCAGTCCCGTGAATGCCAGCCCAAGCGAATGCGGACCGGCCCCCTCGAGCGTGACGTTGACGGTGCCGAAGGCGTCGTTCGCACTCGTAGTGGTGAAGGCGATGTTGGCCCCGTCCTCGACATTGGTGAGCGAGTTGGTGCCGCCGGCTGCGACGCCGAACAACTTGATCTCTCCGAACTCGCCGAGGTTGGAGACATCGACGGTGTGCGTTCCAGTCGGCGTATCGAGCCTCAATACCTCGAACCCCGTCGCACTGGCCGTGATATCGCCGATCGCCTCGGCAACGGCAAAGGTCAGGCGCAGCGTGTCCTCGCCGCTGCCGCCCACAACGTGCCCCCCGTTGAAGGCGCCCGCGCCCAGCAGACGAGCCTCATCGTCCCCACCGCCAAGATCGACCGTGCCTTGCAGACCGAGGCCCGCATTGGTGGATGCACTATTGCCCGTCCCGAGATTGCCGAAGCGTACAGCCTCCCCGCCGCTGCCACCCAGGAACGAGTAGCTCGCGCCGCCGCCAGCCGCGGCCAGGATGCTGTCGTCCAGCGGCGTGTCGAACTCGATCTCGCCCGCGTTGCCGGAGGCGTTGATCGTTGTGGCAGCAGCGACGTTCCACTTGATGTCCGCACTGCTGTCCTCGCCTCCCGTGACCGTCACCGTGGTGGCAGAGGAGAAATTGAGATTGGTCGAGTTCGTGGCGGCGCCATCGAGGCCGTTGTCCCCCGAGAGGATGAGCTTCACCGAGGTCGCCGAGCTCGCGACAATGCTTTCGGAGCTCGTGAGATCGACCCCGTCGAGCGAGAGGTTGAGCGAGGTCGAGCCGGTTATCGTTGTCACGGCGCCAGCGTCGCCATGGATGTTGACCGTCTTGGCACCGTTCAGCGTGAAATTCTGGCTGAACGGGTCGGTCTCGCTCGCATCCCGAGACTGAGCGACGATAGTGACGGTTTCGGCGCCGTTTACCGTGACCGCGCCGGTGCTGTTGGCGTTGTCGGTGCCAGTCTGATTTTGGCCGACGAGTTTGATCGTGAGGCTGTCGCCCGAGCTCGATCCGGCCAGCGTGATGTTGATGGTTCCGAAGCTTTCGTCCGTCACGGCGGACGACCCGGTGGAATTGGGATCGATGAGAGTTATCGTGCCGTCAGACGACACGTTGTTGAGGTTGAGCGTCGTGTTGGCGGCCGTCGCTGCGGTCGTGCCGTTGATCCTGATGTTGGGCAGGCTGTCGAGGTTTGCAACATTGACCGTGTGAGTGACCGGCGCAGCCGCGGCCGAGAAGGTCAGGAACAGCTCCTCGAACCCAGAGATATGGCTCTCCGCGGCGTTCGTGGCCGAAATGGCGGCCGCGATGTCCGTCGCCATTCGCAGCGTGTCGAAGCCGGAGCCGCCATCGACAGAGCCGGTCGCCGCGAAGGCTCCGGCACCAAGCAGCCGCGCCTCGTCATTGCCGCCACCGAGCTTGGCGGTGCCGGAATAGCCGTCGCCGGGATTAGTGGACGCCGACGCTCCGACCCCGAGGTTGCCGAACCGGATAGCTTCCTCGCCCGCCCCGCCGATCACGTTCACGGCGGCGTTGCCGAGCACCGAATCGTCGAGCGGCGTGTCGAACTCGATGGCGCCATCGTTCCCGGAGGCGTCAATTGTCGTCACATTGGGGATGCGGATCTTGATGTCGGCCTCGCCGTCCTCCCCCTGGACGATCTTGAGCGTGGTCGCGGACACGAACGAGAGGTTGAAGTTGTTCGTGCTCTCGCCATCGAGACCATTTTCGCCAATGAGCGTAAGGTTTACCGTCGTTGCCGTGTTGTCGGAAATGCGCTCGCCGGCGCCGAGATCGGCGTCCTCGATCGTGAGATCGAGCGTGCGCTCGCCGGCAGCTGCGACGACGGTGACGGAATTCGTGATGTCATCGAGCTCGAGATCGGTCAGGGCGTCGCTGGTGATCGTCGCCGGACCCGTATTGCCCGACAATGACACGCTCTCGAGCACGTGGTCGGCGCCGCCGTCCGCGAGCGCGACGGTGGTGCCATCCGTGACGTCGATCTTGTAGGTGGTGCCGGAGGTCGTGACGGAGACGGGCGCGGCTGCTCCGTCGATCTCCAGGATTGCGGTCGCGAGATCGATTGTGACATCGTCGAAGCTCAGCAGCTCGATGTCGGCGCTGATCGTATCGGTGCCGTCCGCGGTGACGATATAGCCATTCGCGGTGCGGGTGAGCAGATCGAGCGAGAAGTCACCGCGGACTACGGCCCTGTCGACGCCATCGCCGCCGAGCAGACGGTCGTCGCCGGCGCCGCCGTTGATGACATCGTTGCCGTCTCCGCCAGTCACCGTATCGTTGCCGTCGCCGCCGGAAATGCGATCGTTCCCGGCACCGCCGTCCAGCCGATCGTTGCCGGCGCCGCCATCCACGGTGTCGTCTCCATCTCCGCCGAGGAGCGTGTCGTTGCCGCTCTCGCCGTACAGCCGGTCGTTGCCAATGCCTCCGTAGACGACGTCGTTGCCGTCGCCGCTGGTCACCACATCGTCGCCGTCAGATCCATAGACGCGGTCGTTCCCGGCGCCACCGTAGATGCGATCATTGCCCGCGCCGCCGTCAATAAGGTCGTCGCCGATTCCTCCGTCTACGCGGTCGTTTCCGGCTCCACCCAGCACCCGGTCGTTGCCGGCTCCGCCGTTGACCACGTCGTTTCCATCGCCGCCGGTGGCCGCATCATCGCCCGCCCCGCCCTCAATGCGATCGTTGTCCGCGCCGCCATCGATGACGTCATTTCCGTCCTCGCCGAGGAGCGCGTCGTCTCCGGCTCCACCCAGCACCCGATCGTTCCCAACACCGCCATAGACGCGGTCATTGCCCGTGCCGCCGTCGAGGAAATCATCGCCGCCGCCGCCCGAAAGCGTGTCATCGCCGCCAAGACCCAGGAGCCAGTCTGCCGTCGCCGATCCAACGAGGTTGTCGACCACAGATGTGCCGAGCTTCTTCCGCAGTGCCATTTGTTCCTCCACTAAGATTTCTTATCGATCGTTGCGACGTGCGAAATTTTCGCCGAAACTTGCGTTTCGACGGCAATCGCGAGGTGCCGGGCGCCTCGTCGACGTTGGGCTTTTTTTTGATGTGCTGATCGAAGACGAGCGCGTTGCATTCGCTCGCCGTTCGCTATCGCGGCTTCCTTGCGACGCCGGTCAGGTCCGCGCGCTCCACTCCCCTACACACAGCTTCGTGCGCGTTGATCGCGCCTCCGGCCGTTAATCCTCCTTAAACTGTGTTCTGATATAACATGAGTGAAACCACGCACAAATTGGCAAAAGTTCCCGATTTGTGGAGTGGCTTGGTGAACGCGCCCGAGCGGGGACCACCTGCGCGCTTCAGAGCAGGGTCAAGATTCTCGCGGCCGCGAGCTGGCTGCCGGGGCTCGAGGCAATCGAGCGGGAATAGTCCTTCAAGCGCGCCTGCATCTCTTTGCCTTCGAGGAGATCACCGATGGCTTGGCGCAAGCCCTCCTCTGTCCAGGTGTAACGTTCGAGGCGGCGCCCGACGCCGGTCTCCTGGCAGCGGGTGGCGTTGTCGTGGCCGTCCCAGCAATAGGGCAGGATCAGCGATGGCACGCCGAAAACGATGGCCTCGCAGAAGCTGTTGTTGCCGCCGTGATGGATGAAGAGATCGCACTTGCGCACGACGGAGGGCTGGGGAAACCAGTCGCTTAGGTAGACGTTGTCGGGCACGAGGCGGTAGGCGTCGCGCCAAGCGCCGACGTTGACGAGGAAGCGGTAGGGCAGCCTGCCGAAGGCGGCGATGAGATCGCCGATCATGTCGGTGTCGATGGCACCCAGGCTGCCGAAGCTCGTGTAGACGAGCGGCGCGCGATCGTGGGCTGCGAAAGGCGGCGGCGCGTAGGGCCCCTCGCTCCTCACGCAGCCTTCGAGAAAGACGAAGCGATCGGGATCGAGCGGCGCGCGACGCTTGTAGCGGACAATCTCGGGTGCAAGCAGCAGATTGAGATGCGGAGAGGGCTCGAGGAACTGCGTGCCCGCATAGGGCTCCACGCCGCAGCGCGCGAGCAAGCCGTTGAAGCGCTCGTGCGCGGGCGCCACGGCCTCGGCGTAGGCGGCGTCGAACGCGGCCCAGCCGGACTTGTCCGTGCTCGAGCAGCCCGAGAGATGGGGCGGCACGTCGGCATCGGGAAGCTCGGTCTCGGCGCACGAGATGACGCGGACCCAGGGCCGCCCCGAGCTCAGGATCGCCGGAAACATGACGACGTTGTCGAGCACGATCACCGCCGGGTCGAGACGCGCGATCAACTCCTGAAGCGCGGCCTCGGCGCCGATTGCGGTGTCGACGATGGCGTTCCAGGTCGGCGCCACGTAGGCCTCGAGCTGTGCGAGAGGCGAGGCCCTGAACGCGCTCCTGTGGCGCTGGATGAAGGCGTTCCACTCCATGGGGCTATCGCCCGCTGCATCGCTCGCGGAGGGAACCGCGTACTCGGGGAAGCCGTACTGCGCGAAGACACCGCGAAAGCCGCCGTGGCAAATGAAAACCGGCTCGGCGCCGCGGCGGCGCAGCTCCTGGGCGATGCCGACGCAGTTCAGCGCCGCGCCGTAGCTCGCCTCGGGAAAGAACGCGATGGTGGTGTTCTTCTTGCTGCGCATTGCGCTCCTAGCGGCGGATCAAGTCTGTGCAGCTCATGTCTTTGCGGTTATGGGCGCGAGCGCATCTGCGAGGGCACGCCGCGCCCGATCAGCGCGGGGCGCTGCGACTGCGACAGTCGCAAGTGCACCCGCATCAAGTCGGCGGCCGTCTCAAGCTGACCCTGCTCGATCGCAGACAGCATCTCGATGTGCTCCCGCGTCGACTGGATCAATCGGAAGGAACTGGGAACGACCTGCCGCATCGCCGCTCTGCGTTTGCGGTGATGGGAGGCAAGCGCTGCCGAGATGTACGGGTTCATCGCACCGCGCGCAATCATGGCGTGGAACTCGAAGTCGACGGGCTCGAAGCGCGCGAAGTCGATGCGCTGCTCGCCCTGCGCCACGAGATCCTCGTGCGAGCGGCGCAGCGCCGCGATCGCGGAGACGTCGGCTGCGAACCCCTTGCCGAGCAGCGCCGCCGGCTCGAGGACGAGCCGGAACTCGTAGCTCAGAGCGATGCCCTCGGCGCTCATCGACTCGGAGCTCAGGAGCCAGAGCTGACCGGCCGCACGCTCGACGAGCTGATCGGAGGCGAGGCGCTGGAGGGTCGCCTGCACCACAGCGCGCGAGACGTCATAGCGGCGCTGGAGCGAGGCGACGGTCTGGGCGGCCTCGATGCGCCGCGCCGAGAGATCGCGCAGGATCGCATTGTAGAGGCTCTCCTCCTCGCTCGGCGGAAGAGCCGCTTCGGCGACAAGGCTCGCCGACCGATCCGTCTTGAGGCGGAAACCGCCGTCGGCGTCGCGCTCTGCAATTCCCCGCTCCGCCAGTACATTTAGCGCTTTTCGTACCGGCGTTCGGGAGACGTTGCAGCGGGCAGCCATGGCCTGCTCGGCGAGCCGATCGCCTGGGCGGATGCGATCCTCTCTAACCACCTCCAGTATGCGCTGAATCAGATCGACTTGGCGCTGTTTCAGGCGAGTCTCGGACGGTTTCATGGGTCTCTCTGCGGCAACGCCCTGATATTATTGTAATCGATTTACGGCGGGGCTTGACGTATTTTTTATTGCAATAGTACGCTGAGACTTGGTTGGACAACGCCGGGTCACAAGGGCGTGCCGCCGCAGGGGAGCGCATTCTCGATCCAAGGGGGCTCGTTGAAGCGCGAACTCGAACAGGGAGGTTCTTTGCCGTGATGATGGGATCCGATTGGCGCGGGCGTCTGGCTCGCGTGGCTACGGTGGCTGGTGTTCTCGCTTCCATTCTGGCTGTGGCCACCGCGCCAGCCAGGGCCGACAAGATCGTCGTCTCCAACTGGGACGGCTACATGCCGAAGGACATGGCCGAGCGCTTCAAGAAGGCGACCGGCCACGACCTCGAGGTGGCCATTCACGCCACCAACGAGGAGATCATGGGCAAGGTGACGGCCAACAAGGGCGAGGGCTACGATGTGCTCTTCGTCTCCGGCCAGTTCGCCCAGGCGCTCTCCGCGCTCGGCATCGCCGACAAGCTCGATCACGCCAAGATCCCGAACCTTGCGAACCTCTATGCCGAGGGCACGGCGCTGAAGCACGACCCCGGCAACACCTTCTCGGTTCCCTATGCCTGGGGGACGACGGGCCTTTGCTACCGCTCGGACCTCGTCAAGGAGGCGCCCACGAGCTGGAAGGATCTGCTCGAGCCCAAGGACGATCTCAAGGGCAAGCTGACCATGCTCTCGACCGACCGCTGGCTGCTGGCTGCCGCCCAGCTCGCGCTCGGCTATTCGGTCAACGAGGCCGATCCCAAGAAGCTCGATGAGGTCAAGGCCCTTCTCATCAAGGCCAAGGGTGGCCTGCTCGCCTTCGACGACACCACCTTCTACTCGAAGCTCGTGTCCAAGGAGGCCCTGCTCGTGCAGGCCTGGGACGGCTGGTGCAACTACGGCATTACCGAGAACAAGGACATCAAGTACGTGATCCCGAAGGAGGGCTCCGACCTCTGGGTCGACACGATGGTGGTGGTCGCCTCATCGAAGCACAAGGACGCGGCGCACGCCTTCATCAATTTCGTGCTCGATGCCGAGAACGGCAAGTGGGTGGTAGAGAACATCCTCTACAAGGTGCCGAACAAGGCAGCCATGGTGGCGATCGATCCCAAGCTCAAGGAAACCTATCCGAACCTCGGGATCACGCCGGCCGAGCTCGTGAAGTACGAGCAGCTGCTCGACGTCGGCGAGACGCAGAAGGCCTACTCCAAGATCGTCGCCGAGGTTCTCGCGGCGAAATAGCGCCGCGCGCACTCCGGCTTATCCCGCTGGACAGGGGAAGGGGCCAACGGCTCCTTTCCCGCCGCGGCGGGAGGTGCTTTTCTCCTACGACCCGACCCAACCTCTTTCCGCGGCGATCCCTGGCCCATGACCGACCGCCTCGCCCGCATTCTGCTCGCCGCGCCCGCGGTTCTCTGGCTCGTGGCGCTCATGGTGGTGCCGTGCGCGCTCCTGCTCGTGAACTCGTTCTTCGAGCGCGGCGTCTACGGCGGCATCGACTATGTGCTGACGACCGAGAACTACGTGCGTGCGGTGGATCCGCTCTATCTCGACGTCTTCCTCTCATCGGCCCGCATCGCGGCGACGGCCGCGGCCATCGCCGTCGTCATCGCCTATCCCGTGGCCTATGCGATCCACCTCGCAACGCCCACGGCGCAGGCCCGCCTCCTCTTTCTCGTGATGCTGCCGTTCTGGTCGAACTATCTGATCCGCACCTACGCCTGGATGGTGATGCTAAACCCGGCAGGCATCATCAACCACATGCTCTCGAGCGTAGGGCTCCCCAACCTGCCGCTGCTCTACAACGAGTTCGCGGTGATCGTGGGCCTCGTCTACAACTACTCGCCGTTCGTCGTGATGACGATCTTCGCCTCGCTCGGACGCGTCAACCGCGAGGTGCTGGAGGCCTCCGAGGATCTCGGCGCCTCCTCCTTCGATACGTTCCGCCGCGTGCTGCTGCCCCTCACGGTCTCCGGCATCGCCACCGGGTTCGTCTTCGTGTTCGTGCTCTCGATCGGCAACTTCGTGACGCCGGCGCTGCTCGGCGGCAAGCGGGTGCAGATGATCGGCACGCTTGTCTACGATCAGTTCCTGTCGGCGCGCGACTGGCCATTCGGCTCAGTGCTGGCGACGTTTCTCATCGCGATCATGATGATCCTCCTCTTCCTGCAGGCGCTCATCGCGCGGCGGATCGAAAGCGGCGGCGAGAGTGGAGGACACGATCCGCGCGTGGTGCCTGGCCATGCGTAAGCCGCCCTTGCTTCAGCTGCATACGCTCGCCTTTTTCGCCTTCCTCTACGTGCCGGTGCTGGTGCTGATCGCGTTGTCCTTCAACAAGTCCGGCCTGCCGACGGCCTGGACCGGCGCCACCACCGACTGGTACGTGAAGCTCTTCACCAATGCCGAGATCGGGCGGGCGCTCGCCAACACGCTCATCGTCGCCGTTGCCACCACGGTGATCTCTACGGCGCTCGGAGTCGGCGTCGGGCTTTCGCTCATGGGCGTCAAGGCGCCGGCCTGGCTCGACGGCCTCGTGTTCGCACCGATGATCATTCCCGACATCGTGCTCGCGATCGCGCTCGCGTCGTTCTACTACCTGGTCGGCCTATCGCTCGGTCTGCACTCCATCGTGCTCTCGCACGTCGTCTTCGACGTGGCGTTCGTGGCGGCGGTGGTGCGCACGCGGCTTGCCGGCTTCGACCAATCGCTAATCGAGGCCTCGATCGACCTCGGGGCCAGCGCCTGGACCACCTTCCGGCGGATTACATTGCCCGTGATCTTCCCGGGTGTTCTGGCAGCGGCGCTGCTCGCCTTCACGCTCTCGATCGACGAGTTCATCATCGCGTACTTCACGGCCGGCCCCGGCACGTCCTCAACGACGCTGCCCATGAAGATCTACTCCATGGTGCGCTTCGGCGTGACGCCCGACATCAACGCACTCGCGACGATCCTCATGGTCACGAGCTTCGTGATCGTGCTCGCCTCGCAACGGCTCGACCGGGGACGCCCCTCATGACGAAGGCCATTCTCGAAGCCAAGAGCGTCTCGAAGCGCTTCGGGGCGCTGACCGCGCTCGATGCCGTCGACGTCTCGATCGCGGCGGGCGAGTTCTACGCGCTGCTCGGGCCTTCAGGTTGCGGAAAGACCACGCTGCTGCGCTGCTTCGCAGGCTTCGAGCGCCCTGACGAGGGCCGCATCCTGCTCGATGGCGAAGACATCACGGACGTGCGGCCAAACCGCCGCCCGATCTGCATGATGTTCCAATCGTACGCGCTCTTCCCCCACATGACGGTGGGCGGCAATGTCGCCTACGGCCTCGAGATGGAGCGTCTCGCGCAAACCGAGATCGACCGGCGCGTCTCCGAGGTCCTCGAGATCACCGGGCTCAGCGCGCTCAAGGGCCGCAAGCCGCATCAGCTTTCCGGCGGCCAGCGCCAGCGTGTCGCGCTTGCCCGCGCCCTCATCAAGAAGCCCAAGGTGCTGCTCCTCGACGAGCCGCTCTCGGCGCTCGATCGCGGCCTGCGCGAGCAGATGCAGGTGGAGCTCAAGCGGTCGCAGAAGGAATCGGGCATCGCCTTCGTCGTCGTGACGCACGACCAGGAGGAGGCACTCGGCCTTGCCGATCGGGTCGCCGTGCTCGACCACGGCCGCATCCAGCAGATCGGCGACCCGCGTGAGATCTACGAGCGCCCTGCCAACACGTTCGTCGCCCGCTTCGTCGGCGAGAACAATCTCATCCCGGTCGCCGCGGGCACGAGCCTGGAGGCCGCGCGGACGAACCTCGGCGGCGTGCTGCGCGAGAGGAGCTCGGGCGAGAGCTTCCTTCAGGTCCGGCCCGAGCGCCTGAGGCTCGACCTCAGCGCGGCGAACGCCGCGCCCGGCGCATTCGAAGCCAACATCGTCGAGACCGTCTTCCACGGCTCGGACGTCAAGGTCATCCTCGAGGTCGCGGGCCAGCGCCTCATTTCGCGCTTGAGCGCAGCGGATGCCGACCGCGTGAAGCCCGCACCCGGCGGCCGCGTCATCTGCAGCGCGCAACCCGAGCACATCCAAAAAGTCGAAGCCAACGCCACATCCGCTCCCACGAGCGAGAAAGGGAAACGTCCGATGAGCGCGCAGAAGACGATCGCCTTCTTCCCCGAGGCCGCCTACGGCCCAGCGCTCAACTCCGTCGGCATCGCGCAGGCGGTCCAGGCGCTCGGCCATAAGGCCGTGTTCCTGTCCGACCCCGGCTTCGTCGACGTCTACAGGGAGTATGGATTCGAGGCGCATCCCGTGAACCTCTCGGAGCCGATGCCGCCCGAGCAGATGGCGAAATTCTGGGAGGACTTCATCAACGGGCACATCCCGAACTTCAGGAAATCGCCTTACGACCAGATCGACAACTACGTGAAGGACTGCTGGACAGCGATCGTCGACAGCGCAAAGTGGGCGCAGAAGGACCTGCCGGGCGTGCTCGACAAGATCAAGCCGGACGTCATCTGCGTCGACAACGTGATCCTGTTCCCGGCCATCAAGCAGTTCGGCAAGCCCTGGGTGCGCATCATCTCGTGCTCCGAGAACGAGATCGAGGACCCGGCGATCCCGCCGCATCTTTCGGGCTGCGGCGAGAGCGATGCCGCCTGCCACCAGCGCTACCGCGACCGCTTCAACGAGGTCATCAAGCCGATCCACGACGACTTCAACGCTTTCCTCGCGACGACGGGGGAGGCGGCTTACCCGATCGGCCAGTTCTTCGAGGCCTCGCCGTTCATGAACCTGTTGCTCTATCCGGAGCCGGCAAAGTTCAAGCGCCTGCATCCGCTGGCTCCGAGCCAGTTCCAGTATCTCGAAGGCTGCGTGCGCAAGGAGAAGCCCTACGAGGTGCCGACGTTCGGCTCCAACAACGACAAGCCGCTGCTCTACGTCTCGTTCGGAAGTCTCGGCGCTGGCGACACAGATCTCTTGAAGCGCATCATCGCGACCGTCGGCAAGCTGCCCTACCGCGCGCTCGTCAACGTGGGCGGCTACAAGGACCAGTACTCGGAGGTTCCGGCAAACGTCATCATCGAGCCTTGGTTCCCGCAGCCCTCCGTGATCCCGCTGGTCGATGCCGTCATCCACCACGGCGGCAACAACTCGTTCACGGAGTGCCTCTACTTCGGCAAGCCCGCGATCATCATGCCCTACGTGTGGGACGGCCACGACAACGCGACACGCGTGCAGGAGACCGGCCACGGCTTCAAGATGCCGCGCTACGACTGGACGGACGCCGACCTCGCCGCGAAGCTCGACGCCTGCATCAACGATCCGACGCTCAAGGCGAAGCTTGCCTCGACGAGCGCCCACATGCAGGCACAGAACGGCCCGGCCAAAGCAGCCAAGATCCTCAACACGCTGCTCGAGAAAGGCCGTTACGATGCCTAGCTCATCGGCGCCGCACCTCGCTCAGGCGTCGACGCGCACGGATCTCGTCGACTGGGGCGTCCAGCCCGACGCGATCGAGGGCGTCTCGCATTCGAGCGGGCGGCTCGTGCACAAGGGGCCGAACAATCAACCGGAAAGCGGCATCTGGGTCTGCACGCCGGGGCGCTGGCGGCTCTCAATCCCGCGCGACGAGATCTGCCACTTCGTCGCCGGCCGCGCCACCTACCGCAACGACGACGGCGAGGTGATCGACGTCGAGGCCGGAACAGTGGTGCTGTTCCCGGCCGGCTGGGCGGGCGAGTGCACCGTCCACGAGACCATGCGCAATGTCTACATGCTGGCCTGAGGCGCCAACGGAGAAAAGAAGGAAGGACAATCAGATGGTGACACCCGTCATCAAGAAGCCGCTTGAGGTCACGGACCTCGTCGACTGGGGCGTGATCCCGACCATGATCGAGGGGCAGTCTCACACAAGCGGGAAGCTTCTCTACAAGGGTCCCGAGGGACGCTCGGAATGCGGCATCTGGGTCTGCACGCCGGGAAAGTGGGAGTGCCACGTCACGCGCGACGAGTTCTGCCACTTCCTCGCGGGCCGCTGCACCTACGTGCACGAGAGCGGCGAGGTGATCGAGATCGAGCCCGACACGGCGGCCTTCTTTCCGCAGGACTGGAAGGGCGTCTGCACCGTCCACGAGACGGTGAGGAAAGTCTACATGATCCGGTGAGCCGATGACCTTCCGCCCGAACACACCGGTCCATTTCCTCAACCCCGCCTACGTGGCGTCGACGGGAGCCGCCGTCGCCGTGAGCGACCCCGGCACCCTCGGGCCTGTCGGGCGCACTGCCGATACGACGCCTGCCGAGATCGAGAGCGTGCTCACCCGCGTGAACGCCGCGCAGGCAACGTGGCGGATGCTCGACGCCAAGTCGCGCGCGAAGGTGCTGCATACGCTCGCGAGCGCCATCGAGACGGCGGATCTCAAATACTGCGCCGAGCTCATGACGCGGGAGATGGGCAAGCCCTATCCCGAGGCTATCGGCGAGCTCGCCAACTGCGCGCCGATCTTCCGCTACTACGGAGAGATGGCGCGCGACGAGGCGGGCAAGGTTGCAGGCACGACGCAGACGGGCTCGTTCCAATACGCGCGCTACGAGCCGCTCGGCGTCTCGGTGCACATCATGCCGTTCAACTTCCCGGTGCTGCTCATGTGCTGGACGGTGGCGGCCTCGCTTGCGGCCGGCAATGGCTGCGTGATCAAGCCGGCGCCGGCTACGACTCTTTCAACGCTCGAGTTCATGAAGGTGTTTCGCGCCCTGCCGGCGGACCTCGTCGCGTGCCTCCCGGGCGGGACGCCGGTGGCGGAGGCGCTGATCGCCTCGGACAAGACGCATGCCGTGGCGTTCACCGGCTCGGCGGCCGCGGCGCGGTCCGTCGCCATGGCGGCGGCGGCGCGCCTGAAACCGGCTGTCATCGAGGCAGGCGGATCGGACCCAATGATCGTCACCGCGCACGCGCCGGTCGACGTGGCGGCGGCAGGAGCGGTGACGGCCGCGTTTCACCTTTCGGGCCAGGTTTGCACCTCGGCCGAGCGCTTCTACGTGGTCGACGCCGTGCACGACGCGTTCGTCGCGGCGTTCGCGGCGCAAACGAGGAAGCTTCGCATCGGCCATGGCCTCGACCGCTCGGAGATCGGCCCGCTGGTCAGCGAAGCCGCGCGCGCCAAGGTGATCCGCCTCGTCGGCGACGCGGTGGCGAAGGGGGCCAAGATCGTCACCGGGGGGCGCGTTCCACCCCAATTCGACACGGGCTGGTACTACGAGCCGACCATCCTCACGGGCTGCACGCACGAGATGGCGCTTCTGCGCGAGGAGTGCTTCGGTCCCGTCGCCGCTATCTGCCGCGTCGCGGATTTCGACGAGGCCATCCGCCTCGCCAACGACAGCCCATTCGGCCTTGGCGCCTCGGTCTTCACGACCAGCCTCGAGGAATCAATGGAGGCCGCCGAGCGTCTGGAAGCCGGCATGGTATGGGTGAACAATCCGCTGATCGACAACGACGCCCTGCCCTTCGGCGGCTGGAAGGCCTCCGGGCTCGGTCGCGAGCTGTCGCGGCTCGGCCTCGACGCGTTCCGCCGCTCCAAGATGGTGGTCATCGATCACAAGCCGGCGATCCAGGGCTGGTGGTACCCCTACCCCGACGACTGGTTCTACGACACCGGCGGTCGCAAGCATGTCTAGTTAGCTCGAGAGCATTCTCATGATCCTCACTCTCATCGGCGGCGCTGGCCTCATGGGCGCCGGCATCGTGCGCGACCTTCTGTCGGACCGTGCGATCATAGCGATCGATCGCCTGCGCATCTGCGACAGCTCGCGGCCGCGCATGGAGAAGCTCGTCGCCGAGCTCAAAGACGCACGCATCGAGCTGTTCGACCTCGACGTCACGGACGGCGAGCGGCTCGCCCTCGCCATGGCGGGTGCCGACCTCTGCATCAATGCGGTGCCGACGCTCGCCGGTTTCCAGATGCAGATCTTCGAGGCGGCGCTCGCGGCGCGCGTGCCGTACATCGACCTCGGCGGACTCGGCACCTACACGGTGAAGCAGATCGCGGAGCACGCGCGCTTCAAGGCGGCAGGCGTGACGGCCGTGGTCGGCGTCGGCGCCGATCCCGGCATGTCGAACGTCATCTGCCGCGCGGTGGCCGACGAGCTCGACGAGATCGACCGCATCAATCTCTATTGGGCGGCGGAGCTGGTGGGGCCCGAGAACCCGGTGCTGGTGCCGCCTTATTCCATCTCGACCGTGCTCGCCGAGTACGCGCACCCGTCGACGCAGTTCCTCGAGGGCCGGCACGTGACCTGCCCACCCATGGAAGGGCGCGAGGTGCTCGACCTGCCGGAGCCGTGGGGGCGCTGCGAGTTCATGTACTCGCCGCACTCGGAGCAGCTCACGGTGCCGCTGGCCGAGGGCATCAAGGAGAAGGGCATCCGGGAGTTTACCTGGAAGTTGCATCTGCCGCACCGCGAGCACGAGGCGTGGGTCGGCCTCGTGAAAGCAGGCTTTGGAGAGTTCGACGATCCAGTCACCGTCGGCGGGGTCAAGGTGAAGCCGCTCGACGTGCTCACCGCCGTCGTCAACCGCAACATCGAGCGCAATGCGGCGCGCATGCCGGAGCAGCAGAGCCACGAGATCCATTTCGCGATCGGGCGCGGCAAGAAGAACGGCAAGCCCTGCGTGGCGCGCTCAGAGGTGATCGTGCGACCCGACGAGATGTATGGACCCTACGTTGACGCCTGCACATCTATGAACGCCTCGATCGCGGCGCAGCTTATTCTGGCATCGCCGCTCAAGCCCGGCGTGTTCGCGCCCGAAGCCTATTTCGAGTGGGCGCCCTACAAGCGCGAGCTCGAGAAACGGAAGTTTCAGGTCCGCACCGTCGTCGAGGTGTAGGCGATTGTATTTTGATGGCATGGGCGGCTTACGGGCTGCCCGCTAGAACCTTTGCGTGAAGAGGCCGCGGCGGTCGTAGACGTCCGCCGCCTCCTCCACGAAGGCCGCAACGCCCGCGGCTCCATGGGCGTCGCGCAGCTCTCTTGCCGCGTCGAGAAGGACAGCCTTCGACCTCGCGCGGCCCGGACGGAGCAGCTCGTAAATGCGCATGACGACATCCTGGGGGACGTTGACGAGCTCTGCGGCGCGCTCGAAGTTCGATGCCAGCGTCGCACGGCCGGCGGCACGCGCGATCTCCGCCTGCTGGCGCAGCGCCGTCTCCGTGATGCAGAGATCCTCGAGGGTGACGTCGCCCGCAAGCACGGCCTCGAGCGTGATCGCCTCGAGCCCCTTGCCGCGCTTGCCGACAACGATCTCCGGCCGCTTCTCGGCGAGCGGATAGTCGGCGATCGTGAGCTTGTCCGTCATGCCTGGGCTCCGAGGAAGGCCACCTCGAACTCCTCGGGCGCCGCGCCCTCGGAGGTCATCTCGGTCTCGATCGCATAAATAAGCGAGACGCGCGCGTGATAGCGGGCGCCCATGGCCTCGCCGCGCGTCGGCACGACGACCGGCTCCGGCAGCTCGCCCTGCGCGTAAACCGCAGAGTTGAGGCCCATGCGACGGTAATGCTCGAGCCGGGTGATCGGCGAGTTGGAGAAGAGCTCGAGGTTGTTGTGCGGCAGCCTGTCCTTCTGATGGATCACGGCCGTGCCCTTGGCCTGGATGCCGATGCCGACGCCCGAGCCTGCGAGGCGCGCGGCGCTGAGCCCCAAGAACGACGTGTCTGCCGTATGGCGCATGCGCACGAGGCGCGCCTTGCCGCCACCCTCCGCGATGCCGGCCATTAGCTCGCGAAGGATGGCGGACAAGGGGTGACCGGCCACGGTCTGGAACAGCTTGATGCCGAAGGCGGGGCTCACCCCGATGACGACCTCGCGCGGGTCGCTGCCCGAGCCGGCGGGTCCGATCGTGCGGTAGGCGATGCGCTTGGCTTCTGCCGCTTTGTGCACGGCCTCGGCGCGCAGCACCTCGGCGCGGGTCAGCACGTCGCGGATGGCGACGATCTCGGCGCGTCGGGCTTCGCTCACGCGGTAGCCGGTGCCGGGGCCGACGTAGTCGTTGGGGTCGTTGACCGCGCTGACGACCCGCCCCTCGCGCACGACGGCGGAGGTCTGCAGGTAGTCGCCGGTGATGCGCAGCCGCACGAGCTTCAGCAGGTTCTGCGCCTCCTCGGCAAAGCCGCGCTTGGCGAGGGCCTTGATGACGTCAATGACCGTGATCTGGCGCGAGCTGATGGCCTCGGAGATGATCGCCGAGTCGCGCGGCAGATAGCTCGCCGTCTCGTCCGAGCCCGAGGCCGCCACCACGCTCGCCTTCATTGCGCGGGTGGGCTTGCCGAGGTCCAGCTCCTCGAAGACGGCGCTCAGGGCCTCGACGGCCCGCGTGCGCAGATCGAGGATGCGCGTCTCCTCGACCGGGGTCAGGCCGCCGTCGGCCTCGAAGTCGCGCTGGAGCACGAGATAGTCCTCGAGCTCCTCGCCGTTCAAGAGCGAGGCGTTGAAGGAGTTATCGTACTTCAGGATCGAACCGAAGCCCGAGCAGATGAGGTCGGAGCCGGCGATGAGATAGGGCAAGATCTTGGCGCCGACGCGGATCTCGGACTCGGTCGCGCGCGCGTCGTTGCCGGAGGCGCACTCGAGATCGAGCCAGACGGCAATCAGGTTCTCGGCCATCAGCTCGCGCATGCCACCTGGCACCGTGCAGGTGACGGGCGCCCCGTCGATGCCGCCGTTCTGCGTGCCCTGCACGCCCATGGCGCGCTGCAGGCAGAGGCAGCGAGCCTCGAGATAGATCAGAGACTTGCGGTCGTGAAACCCCATGAGCAGCTCGGAGCCCGCACCCGACGTACAGCGCATCTTGACGCCGCGCGAAGCATAGGCCGCAGCCAGGAAGGCCTTGGACCAGGGCGTGTCGTCGCCGTCGATGAAGCTCCTCTCGGTGCCATAGACGGAGACCGTCTCGGCGTAGGAGGTGAACCCCGCCATGGCGATCTTGAGCTCCTCGGCCTCCTCGCTCGAGCACTGGAAGAGCGTGCCCCAGCGGCCGACGGACGCGCCGACTGCGCAGGCCACCGCGTTCGACCAGGTGTTACGCGCGACGCGCATCGTCGTCTCGATCTCGTCGAAGCCGAAGGCCACGGCGGTGGCCGCATCGGCCGCGAGCTGCAGGGGATCGTCCTTGGCGTTGGTGACGTGCGCCTGGTTGCCCGGCGCCTTGCGCGCGCGCATCTTGCCATAGGCGAAGGCGATCTCGATCGAGGAGAGATGCGAGACCACGTCGGCGAGCTTGGCCGGCGTCATGCCGCGGGCGAGGCGCACGAGCGTGCTGCGCGGCACGCTCATGTCCACCAGCATGCGGGCGACCTCGAGCGACGGCATCGCCATCGCTTCGGGCGCGATCTCGGGGTCGATGTGATAGCGCGCGATGAAGGCGTCGATCATGTCGAAATCGCGCGTGGCGACGCCGTCCATGGAGGCGACGAGGCCGCCCTCGAAGGCGACCGCGGGCTTGGGATCGTGAGGGCTCGAGAACGCCGCAAAGCCGCTCTCGGCATCCTCGACAGCGAACTTGTCGAGGCGGAGGGGACGCTCGTCCCAATCCGAGAAGCGCTTCCAACGGTTGGCAAAGGGCCGCGGCTCTTCCGTCACGGATGACCTCTTTCGCTCGCGGTTCGGCATGCGTGCCGACGCCGTGGGACCATACCGCAGCGGATCAGGAGACGAGTTGACCGGAACGGCGAAGAAGTTGCCCTTCTCCCTCCACTGCACACTCCTCTGCATTCCCGGTCAAGACGGGCGACCGAAGGCCTACTAGCTTACGACCAAGGCTTACGACCGGGCTCGACCCGGGCGATGCCGCACCGCACAATCGAGGAAGGATGGTTCACGATGCCGGGGAGATTGGCAGGGAAGATCGCTCTCATTTCAGGCGGCGCCACGGGCATGGGCGGCGCGTCGTCGCGGCTGTTTGCGGCCGAGGGCGCCAAGGTCGGCGTCGTCGACCGCAACGAGGAGGCGGGGCTCGCCGTCGTCGCCGAGATCCGCGCCAAGGGCGGCACCGCGATGTTCGCCAAAGCCGACGTTGCGGACGAGGCGCAGGTCAACGCGGCCGTCGCCAAGGTGACGTCGGAGCTCGGCACGATCAACGTGCTGTTCAATCATGCCGGCACCATCATCATCAAGCCGTTCCTCGAGACGTCGCTCGAGGAGTGGAACTGGCTGATGGCCGTCAATGTGACGAGCATGTTTCTCGTCACCAAAGCGGTGCTGCCAGGCATGATCGCGGGCGGCGGCGGATCGATCGTCTGCACCTCGTCGATCTCGGCGATCGCGGCGACCCCGCGCGAGGTGGTCTACAACGTGTCCAAGGGTGCCTGCCACATGTTCGCCCGCTCGATCGCCGTCGAGTACCGCGACAACAACATCCGCTGCAACGCCGTGTGCCCCGGATTCGTGCGCACGCCGCATGGCCTGCGCGAGGTGTACGAGCTCAACAAGCTCGGCGTCGACATGTCCGACGCGGCGCTCGCCGTGCAGCAGGGCCGCATCTGCGAGCCCGAGGAGGTGGCGGCGGCCGCACTCTTCCTGGCCAGCGACGAGGCGAGCTTCGTCAACGGAGCGCATCTCTTCGTCGACAACGGCTTCACCGCGGTATGACCTGAGATTTCCTCAGCTTGCGGCAGCTCGCCGCTCCGCCAATCGCTGCGCGGCGCCATGCACGATGGCAGCGCGCAGCTCTTCGGAGCTCGACCCATCGGCAGCCGTTATGGCCAAGTTCTGGGCTATGGCGAGGCTTCTTAGATTTTCTGCGCTCTCGATTGCAGACAGACGGTCCATCAGCGCCTCCGGCCCGTGCTTCTGCAAGACGACGACAGCACCGAAGGCATAAGGATCAAACGCCGGGCAAACAAATGACGGAGATTTCGGCCGAGTCGGCGCGGCTGTCCGCAGGGGTTCGCTGATCTCCGCTATGCGTCCCGATTGTCGGATGATGCGATTGACGACGCGCTGGACCACGCGATCGGGAATTTCCAGCTCCCTCTGCAAGGCACGCTCGACGATGCCCTTCAGCTCCTTACGCGCCGAGCGCCGGGTGCATTTGGTCATGTGTGTATCCCCTCGTACGCGCTACGCCCTTGCTCATGGAGCTTGCCACTTCCTCATAGAGCCGGCGCACGTCGTGGACGCCGTCCGTATACTTGCTTTCCATGGTTCGCGGCTCGGAGCTCCAATCGAAGGCGTTGGCGATGCCGTTGCGATGGGCCAGCTCGACCCCTGCAAGCGGGTGGCTCAGGCCAACCTCCTCTATCAAGAGCCGCTCAGCACCCTGGGATCGCACGAAGTTCGGGAGGCAGACGTAACGGCGTTGGTCGAGCGGGATGGATGCCAGCTGCTCGAGATTGGCGACGCCCTCCACTATGAGGGAAACGCGATCGATGGCCATGAGCGACACGTAATCGGGTCGAAACGGCACGACGACCCGGTCGGCGATGGCCATTGCGGCATGAGCCGCAAACGACAATCCCGGGGCGCAGTCCATGATTACGATGTCGTAGTCGTTGTCCCACTGCCGCAATAGGATTCCCAAGCGGCGGGGCAGATCAACAAGCAGGTCCTTGACGACGCGCTCGCTCGCGAGCTCGAGAAAGAGGTCGCTCTGCACGTCGTCGATAAGAAGCGATCCCGGCAGGAGATCCAAGGTCGGACGCTTCCCGGCGGAGTCGGAGATGTCTCCCACCGCATTGACCAGGTACGTCTCTGGAAAGGTACGCGGATGCTTGAAGTGGTCGATAAAATAATCCGATATGGTCTTGCGCGCATCGCGCGCTTCGCGCCAGCGCCGCCCGCCCATCAATATGACCGACGCATTGCATTGGGAATCGATGTCGACGACGAGAACGCGCTTTCCGCCCCAGGCGCTTAGACTATGGGCGAGCATGACCGAAACGGTCGATTTTCCGACGCCACCCTTGCGGTTCGCGACGGCGAGGTAGAGTGCCATATTACCCTCACTTCACGAGACATCGGTCTCGTGGTTGGATGACATCACCCCGCACTATCGAAGCCTCGCCACGTCGCTCGCCCAAAGCGCCGCTGCTGAGTGCTTGGCCCTAAGGCCTCTTTTTTGCTGGTTTTCCTATGCCTGCTGCCGCGCCCCCTCCACTTTGCCGATGCCAACGAACCGATGATCCCCTTGCTGTACGGGACGCCCGCACGGCCTTCCAGGCAAGGGTCGCACGTCAAGCGATTTAGTAAGTATTATGCTCCGAAATTGTCGATCTCTGGGCGGAGCACCGGAACAGAACCCACGCTATTTCGTCGTGAACTCATCCCGGGTGTCAACGTCTAGCACCGTCTACTCGCCGTGGGACCATCCGGGTGCGGGAGATAAAGCCTCGAATTCTAACCCCTATCGAGACGTTTTTTTCGGTGCTGGGCTCACTCGCGTAACCGGTTTCGCCCTCAGGGCTGTTGGCGCGGCAAATCCTGCGAACCCGCACAGACCGTCAATTCGCGATGAGACAAACCGGCGAGAAAAGGGCTCGGCAAAAAGTCCGAGCCAAACGATAGCTGTCAGGCGGCCGGATGGCGGGAGGCACGAGGGCCTCGCCGCAGCGGAAACTCCTGTACCACATCGGCTCCAAGGGCGATCTTCTTCAAGCGCTCGGGATCTCGCTCACCGCCGCGTACCGCGGAGAACAGCCGGAGCGCCATGACGCTGATCGGAATGTGAATTCCGGTGACGAGAGTTTCAGCGAGCGCTGAGCTCAAGATGCCTTCGAACTCTTTGATCTCCTCGGGGCTATAGGCAGACAGCTCCACAACAACCTCCCACGCGCATCCGGGCATCCGCCCGCTTGACCAAGGGGAATGCGAACGCAACTCCGCCCAATTGCCAGGAGTTCCCCACGCCCGCGGGAAGCGCTTAGCTAGCGCGGCAGCCCGGCTTGCCCGATTGCCGAGGCTCAGACCGCTGCTTGTTGCAGTTGAGAATTGCTCCCGCCTTGCTGCTGGGCGACGAGCTTGGCCACGACGCCCACCACAACGTCCGGCTTCGATGGCTTGCCCAACATGGGCGCATGGCGGAAGGCCTGCGGAAGCCCATCACGGCTATATCCAGTGACGAAGGCGAACGGAATGCCGGCCTGTGTCAGGGCCAACGCGACGTCGTCGACGGGGTCTCCGCCCAGATTGGCGTCGAGGAGAGCGACGTCGAAACCGCCGGCATCGATCAGCGCCCTTGCGCTTTGGCACGTCGCAGCCGGGCCCACGACCTCGCAGCCCGCCTCCCTCAGCACGGACACGATATCCATGGCAACCAGCGGCTCGTCCTCGACCACCAGAACGCGCCTCCCCGCGATGGCGGCGCAGCTCGACCGCGGCATACTGGGGATGGACTCCGACGCGCTGCCGACCTCGCCCGGCGTCTTGCCGACCGGACCTGTCCTCGCGCCGTCATCGCCGATGGGCAAGCTGATCTTGCAGCCGACGCCGTGCGCCTCATAGCGCATTGCCGCGTTGCCTCCGTAGGCGCGCAGGCTCTGCTCGATCAGCGTGGTGCCGAAGCCGCGGCTGGTCGGAGCGCGCACCAATGGACCGCCACTCTCCCGCCATTCAAGCAGCAGGTGCCGCCCGCCGTTCGTGTCTACAGCCCACCGGACAAGCAGGTCGCCGCCCGGCGCGGACAGTGCGCCGTGCTTGTAGGCATTGGTGGCCAGCTCGTGCAGCACGAGGGCAAGCCGCAAGGCCGTCTGGGGATCGAGAACCGCCGAAGGCCCGGCGAGCTCGATACGCGCATCCGGTGCATCGCGAACGGAGAGTTGATCGCGGATGATCTGCGCTACCTCGGCGCCCTGCCAGGCGTTGCTGGTCAGCAGCGTGTGAATGCGGGCCAGAGCCTGCAGGCGGCCATTGAAGCTCTGAGCGAACTCCGCCGGGCTTCTCGCCGTGCGCACAGTCTGATTGGCTATCGCCTGCATGGTGGCGAGCGTGTTTTTCACGCGATGATTGAGCTCTCCGACAAGAAGAGCTTGTATCTTCTCCGCCTGCTTGCGGCGCGTCACGTCACGCCCGACCTTGGACGCGCCGATCAGATGTCCGTCGCGATCGCGCACCGGAGAGACGGTAAGCGAGACGTCGATGCGCCGGCCGTCCTTGGCGACGCGGACGGTATCGAAATGCTCGAGACGCTCCCCCCGCCGCAGCTTCGCCAGGATCTCCGCCTCCTCGCCTTGCAGCTCGGGCGGGATGAGGCGCAGGATCGACTGGCCGATCATCTCCTGAGGCTCATACCCGAATATCCGCGTCGCACCCGTGTTCCAGGATGTGATGATCCCGTCGAGCGTCTTGCTGACGATGGCGTCGTCCGAAGAGGACACGATCGAAGCCAGGAAGCCGTGCTGGCGATCGGCATCGTAGCTAGCCGAAAGGTCCACCAGCATGTTGATGGCGCCCACCATGGTTCCCTCGGCGTCAACGAGGGGCGTGGGATACGGCATGAAGGGAACGCGCGTTCCGTCCGGACGCTCGGCAATGGCCGCCTGTCCTCGCACAGGTCGCCGCTCGCGCAGGGTGACGGCCAAGGAGCACTCCTCGGCTGGGAGCGGCTCGCCGTTGGGTGCATAGAGTTTCCCGGTCACGCACCATTTCTGGCCCGGCTCGGGCGGGCAGCCGGCAAACTCCGCTGCGGCCTCGTTGAAGAATGTGATGTTGCCATCAATGTCCGTGGTGTAGATCGCTACCGGGAGCGCCTGAAGAATCTCGTGCAGCGAGCGGAGAGAAGCAGGCTCAGGCGCGGCGCCGACGTTCCGGGGCATGCTCTGGAGACAAACGAGGGCTCCAATCAAATTGCCTGCCGCATCGGTGAGCGGGCGTGCGCTTGCTTCGACTTGGCGGGCGCCAGGGTGTTCAGAATGCACAGGCCGCGGTGGCACAGACCTGCCCTGCGCAATGGCCTCGGCGCAGGGGTCGTCCTCGGGGCTCAGCTTAAGGATCTCACGCAGGACGACCCCGGGCTTCAGGGCTCCCAGGAGGGCTTGCGCCTCCCCATTGGCATGAACAAGCTTGCCGTCGCGGTCGCAAGCACAGGCGGCGAGGGGGAGAGCGTCGATAAGGTCAACCCAGTGAAGCTTTTGAAAACCAGTCGCTGTTTCAGGCGTGGCCGGCTCGCCCTGCTGCAACGTGGCCATAGCTCACTCGTCCCCTGACGCCACTTTCGAGATCATTATCTGGAACCCCAGTGCGGCTAAACGCGCAACAGGGCCGCCGGGTTCCGGGGGGAGCCGCCTTTCCGGCGCCGCGCTCGTCTCAGGGGCGGCCCCGGCTCGCCAGCAAAGGTCAGGGCGCGACTGGAGCGCGCCCTGGCCCTTCAGGGCGTTACTCCGGACTGCGGGTCGAGGGTCCCGTGCGGGTGTCGGGGAAGCCCTGCACGCCGCTCGAGTCCTGGCTCGGCTGGGTGGTTGTATTTCCGCCTGTGCCGGCCTCACCGGACGAGGCACCGGAGCTTGCATTCGGCGGCATGGTGGCGGCCGAGCTGTCGCCGGGGGCGCGGGTCGAGGGGCCCGTCCGCGTGTCCGGAGCGCCCTGCACGCCGGGGCCCGAATTGGGCTTTGTCTGACCGATGGGGGCCTGCGAGCCTTGCGCATTGGTGGAGCCGGATCCGGCATCCTGGGCGAGGGCGGCGGTAGCCGCCATCAGCGCCGCAGCTGCGACGCCCGTCACGAGCATTCTCATCTCATTTCCTTTCTTGTTATTTCTCATGGTTTTCTCCCGCACGGGAAAACCCGTGCCATGAGGGAATGGTCTTGAGAGGTTGGGGTTCCTCTCATTCGGAACGCCGATGCCCGTCGACGGCATCCCTCACAGCTTTCTCGCGCGTGCACCTCCGGCCATTGCGGCGACCGGGAAAATTTCCCTATAGAGTGAGATCGACCGTTTGCATGATCGAGGCACTATGACGTCCCGCAAGCCGCCGCGCCGACCCCGCTCCGAGCCGGCGCTGACATCGCTCGATCCCGACCATCCGAACCACGACGCCATCCTGCTCAGGCACGCGCGCCTCAAGGCCTTTCGCGACCGTCGGGCCGCGAGCGAGCCGCAGCTTACGACCCCCCCTCCTTCACCTCCGCGGAAACCTTCCGCCAAGGGTAAGCCCCGCTGAGCTAACGCGCCTCGGCATCGCCGGACTGTCCGGACTGCCCCTGTTTGGGTTGGGAACCTTACGGTGACGCACCGGTTGCGGAGCGCAAGGGGCCGGCGTTCAGACCGGCTCGGAAACGCGAGAAGCAACGGAGCAATCGAATGAAGAAACATGCGATCGCCGTGAGTGCGGCGATGATGATCGGAGCAGCGACGGGCGCCTTTGCGCAGGTCGGCCAGAAGATGGCACCGCCCAACGCAGCCGGCAGCGGGCCGTCCATGGATGGTTCCGCAAGGTCGGCGCCTGCCGCTGAAACCCCCTCGATCAAGCAGGCGCCGTCGATGAAAGAGGCTCCCGCGACGCGCGGAGGCGAGGGCGCAAGCTCGGGCAACCCCGAGGCACAGGGGGCCGAGGGCCCTGCCGGCGACGGCCCGGCAAAAGCGGACAAGTCCGAGAAGACCAAATCTCCGAAGAAGGCCGAGAAAAAGGATAACACGCCCTCCAAGAAATCCGCGGAGGACATGAAGACCTCGCCGGCGGGCAAAAATGGCGAGCGTGCAGAGAAGACCTCGCCGGGGCGCGATGCAAAGGATGGTGCCCCCGCGCGCGATAAGGCAGCCAACGCGCCTGACGCGGGTGAAAAAAAGTCGAACTCGCAGGCCGATGCGGTCCAAAAGGGCGACACCAAGAGCGGCGACAAGCAGGCTGCCGGCGATCGCAAGGCGGCGGACACAGTGAGAAGTGTCGACGTTTCTGGCGAGCGGCGCAATCGCGTGCAGTCGGCCTTGCGCCAGAGGGGCGACGTCAAACATCGCACTCGCGTTGACATCGACATCTCCATCGGCCGCAGGCTCCCGCGGGACTGGGACTACGCGCCGGTGCCCGTCGCGGTGATCGAGGTGGTGCCCGAGTACCGCGGCTACGTTTACACCTACGTGGACGACGACTACGTCATCGCCGATCCCGACACGTACGAGGTGGTTGCCGTGCTTCCGGCATCCGGCGGTGGCGCCAGCTATGCCGGCCGCGAAGGCAGCGGTGCTTGCTCGACCAGCCTGTCGCTGTCGGATGGCGAGCGCGCTGATCTCGTGAAGTCGATCCAGATCGTGGACGAGCAGGATGTGAGTGGCGTCAGCATCGGCTGGCAGGTGCCGGGCAGCATCGAGCTCAGGACGTTCCCCGAGCCGGTCGTGACGAGGACCGAGAAGCTCTCGGCGTGCCGCTACTTTGTGGCCGAAGGGCAGATCGCTATCGTCGATCCGAGCGAAGACAAGGTGGTGCTCCTCATCGAGCCCGCCAACTGAAGGGCGCAGGCCGGGAGAGATCCCGGCCTTTTCCGCCTGGCCTGGACCAAAGAAAAGGCAGCGTTTCCACCGCCTGAAGTTTCGTCGAACACCTGAAGTTTCGTCGAACACCTGAAGTTTCGTCGAATGCTCGCGCTACTTACCCCCTTCGAGGGGCGAGCTCCTTAGCTCTGCTGCTTGCGACGACGCTCCTGTCCCTGACGCTGCTCTCCACTGCTGTTGTCCTCGGGATCGCCGGGCTGCAGGTTGCGTTCGCGCTTCTTGTGCTGCGCCTGTTTGTTCGGCTGCTGCCGCTCGCGATCCTGCTGGTTCTGTTGCTGGTCGCGCTCGCTCTTGCCGCCCTGTTGTCCCCTATTCTCGTTGCTCATTCGCGCCTCCATCGGTTGCGAGGTAAAAACGGGCTAGCGAGAGATCTGTTCCGGCCAGGAAGTGCGGCGTGCCAGGCGTTGTCGGGGATACAAAAATGCCCCAGCACGAAGCACCGGGGCCATTTCTGAGACTTTCAAAATCTATGAGCGTCAGGCCGCGTCGGCGAGCCGCTGCAAGGTTGCGATATCGACAATGCGAAGCCCACGCGCCGTCTCCGTCACCGCGCCGTGCCTCTTGAGGCAAAGCAGGGCGACGGCCAGCTTGTCGATGCTCATGTTGAGCTTGTCGGCTACGAAGCCGGCGGTGAGATCGTCAGAAATCAAGCCCGGATCGCGCCCCTCGGGGACGTTCAGGCTCGCGAGAGCCAGCAGGAAATTCGCTACCCGCGCTGTCGGAGCACTCGAACGAGCGCGCTCGGCCTTATCGCGCAGAAAATCGAAATCGCGCTCGGCCGCCGCAGCCATGCGAAACGACAGGCGGTCGTCATGCGACAGGCAATCGGCAAGCTCAGCGTCGGAGACGAGGCTCACGACGCTGTCGACCATCGCCTGCGCGGTGGTCGCATGCACAGACAGATTGCCGAGGCCAACGATGTCGCCAGGGAATGCAAACTCTAGCACCTCATGGCGCCCATCGGCCCAGCGCGCATAATGACAAACGGCGCCGCGCTCGACGCGATACACCTGACGCTCGTCGCCAGCCTGAAAGAGAATCTCGCCGGTCGCGACGTTCTGCAGCACAACGCCCGAGCGCTCGGCCCCCGACGCCTTGGCAAAGGCGTCAAAGCCCGGAAATGCCTGAGCTTTCGTCGCGCACGAGCCAATCGGCTCAGCGCTGCGGACGGATGACATGATACGCACACTCCAGTGAACAGCCTGCATTTATGGACCGGCGACCTTATTATCAAGTCAACTTTGGTATAGTTTCCAAACTGTAAGGCCACCCGAACTCATCTAAAAACTAGGAGGACCGGCCGTCTGTTCCATTCGGAACACCGTTTTCCCCGCCCGGATAAAATGTCGCGGACTTTCCCGCCCGCGTTCCGCAAGGAACAGATTCGTCTCCGAAAAGTGGCAATTCTCTCCTCATCACCTGGCGTCGTGTCGAGACGCGCCTCAAGCACGATGGAGAGAGCCAATGACCAAGATCCGCACCATTCTCGCAGCCGCCCTGAGCCTCAGCACGGTTTTCGCCGCCACCCAGGCCGGCGCCGTCAGCCTCCAGGTCAAGATGGCCTGCGCCTCCGACTACTACGCCCACTGCAGCCAGTTCGACCCCGATAGCGCCGCTACCCGCAAGTGCATGCGCGCCGTCGGCGCCGGCCTCTCCAAGGGCTGCATCGGCGCCCTCGTCGCCGCCGGCGAGGTCTCGAAGTCGGTCGTCGAGCGCAAGGTCGCCGCGAAGTAAACCATTTCCTCCCGGATCCAACGCCGGGACAAGTGCTTGATCGTGCTTCTGATCGGAAAACCGGTTCCCACTTTTCCGGAAGCACTCGAAAGAACGGCCGGGGCGCCTCTCCACGCCTCGGCCGTCTTTTCATTCAAACACGCCCGATTGTCATCCTCGGGCTTGTCCCGAGGATCCATGGTTCCGCGAGGGAATGTAACTGCCGCATTGCCCACCCCATCCCTTCACTCCCGCTGAGCGCTGGATCCTCCGCATGAAGCCGAGGATGACCTAGCGATAGGACGGTCTCGGCCCTCGCTCTCCTCCGGCCCTGATCCGTCGCCTGCCAACATGAACGCCCCGTCCCAATAGTTCCAATTGCCTCATCTTTGCCCTTTCCGGCTGCGAGATCGGCCGAGATGCCGGCACGGGGGACTACTGCGATGTTCAGTTTGTCGATCAGAGCGCGTACGCTCGGCATTTGCGCTATGGGCCTCATTGCCAGCGCGCTCGCCCAGCCGGCCTCTGCCGGCGACATCCCGCTGTACGGGTCCTTCGGCCCGGAAGGCCCGCGCATGCGCGAGCAGCTCTGGCTCCTCCCCAGCGGCACGCCAGACATGGCGCTGCGAGCCACGCTGTTTCGCCCCGCTCAATCCACCGCCAGCGCGACCGCAACTCATCCGCATCGCTGGCCGCTCGTGGTGATCAACCACGGCACATCGGAGGCTTGGCGTCTTTCGGCATCGATGCCGGTTTACTACTGGCTGTCGCGCTGGTTCGTCGAGCGCGGTTATGCCGTGCTGCTGCCGCAGAGGCGCGGCCATGGCGCGACGGGCGGCGAGCTCGCCGAGTCCATCGGCACCTGCGCCGACCCCGATCATCAGCGCTCGGGCCAAGTGGCTGCGGACGACATCGAGGCCTCGGTCGATTTCCTTTCGCAGCAGCCCTTCATCGAGCCGCGCTCCGCCATCGTCGTCGGCATCTCGACAGGCGGCTGGGCCTCGCTCGCGCTCGCCTCGCGCAACGCGGAGAACGTCGCCGCCGTCATCAATTTCGCGGGCGGACGTGGCGGCCACGCTGGCGGCGTCGATAACGCCGTCTGCGGCGAGCAACGCTTGATCGCCGCCGCCAAGGCCTATGGCCATACCGCGCGCGTGCCGACGGTGTGGCTCTACTCGAAGAACGACAGCTATTTCGGGCCTAGCCTCGCGACTGCTCTCGCAGGCGCATGGGAGGCGGGTGGAGGTACGGCGGATCTCCACATCCTGCCGGCCTATGGCGCAGACGGTCACGATCTCGTCAATGATCAGGCGGGCTGGAACCTGTGGGGTCCGATCGTCGATCGGTTTCTCGCGAATCATCATTCGTCGCAGGTGACGGCGAGCGTGAGCGGCGCTCAATAGGCGCGCTCCTCGCGACCCGTTTGGACGTGCTCGTTGGAACCCTTCGATAGACCTCGTGTTGGCCCCATGGGAGGCAACACATAACGAGGTCTCGATGATCAAGATCACATCTCTTCTTGCGGTAGCTGCCCTGGCTGTGAGCGCCCCCGTCGCGTTGGCTCAATCGACAGGCGGAAGTCCTGCCGATCCCAATACGTCGGAGAACCAGCAGCCGGGTCCGAGCGTGAACAATCCGACCGATCCGGCGGCGGGCGCAAACCCGAGCGCGCGTGTTCCGACGGCCCCCGAGGACAGATGTAATGCGATCCCGGCGCCTTCCGGCGAGGGTGCAAGCGCGGGCGAGTCCGGCCTCGACACGCCAGCAGGAAACCCGGCCGATCCGAATACACCGGAAAACCAGCAACCCGGTCCGAGTGTGAACAATCCGACTGATCCGGCTGCAGGCTCAGACCCGGCCGCGCGCGAGCCGACGGCACCCTAACATTCTTTAGTGGGCGCCATTTGGCCCCCGTTGCCCATGGGCCGCGGGGCTTTTGCCTTCCATCGCCCGAGGTAGAGGAGCCGAGCAGTGGACGAAAGACAAAAGCAGCAGAGCGTCGCGGCAGAGCCGGATGCCTTCAAGCCCGCACCCATGCCGAGCGCGCAAAGGCTCACGCGGCGCATCCCCCACGCGCTGAGCGGGGTGATCCGGCGCACGCTCGAGCGTCGCCTCGCGGATCAGGCGAAGCATCGTCTCTACGGAGGCTGAGCCCCATTTTTTCGCAAGGGAGAGCGTCATGACGAAACCCGCGATCAAGGACCACAGCAAGCCGAAGGACAAGGGCTTCGACAGCGCCTCCGCGCGCGAGGCCTCTCGCAGGAACGACGATGCCGTGCGGGACACGGTGACCGTAGACAATGGTCAGAAATCGGTTTTGCCCGGCCCGCCCATTCCGCCGGAAACAGCACGCGAGATCGCCCGGAAAAGGCAGCGCACCTGAAGACGGTGGTGGCGCTACGCTCCTTAGAGTTCTTATCTATTTGGGCTGCACGTCCGGGTTGCCATCCGGCTCCCCGGGTGGAGGAATGACCGGGGTGGTCGAATTGAAGCCTTTGGGAACTGGCTTCTTGATGTCCGGATCGATGCTGCGGGGCGGCTCCAGGACGCCTTCGCCTTTCTCTAACTCTTTCGACAGCGGCTCTTTCGGCGTGCTCGGGTCGGCGGGTGGCGTGGAATGCTCGCCCGGCGGCTCCATGACCTCGGGAGGCGGCTGGGTGCCCTGCGCCGGCGCGGGTGGTGTCTGCGCCATCGCGATGCCAGCGGCGAGTGCCACCATGGCACATACTGCCACGGCGAAATGAGCGAGCGTCGGCTTGCCCCTCTGCACGACCTTTTTCATGAGCTCGTCTCCTTTCTGGAGACCAACGTGAGAGAGAGCTCAACGTTCCTCTTAGCGTTCCTGCGCGTATGTAGCGAGCGTCGGCTGGACCGCGCTAGCCCCGCGGCCCGCCGCCACTTCCGGGCTCGATCGGGTCGGTGGGCCGCGCACCCGCCGCGTGGTTGAAGAGCACGGTCACCCCCCAGAGCACAACGCCGATGCCGATCAGGATAGCGGCGATCCGATACTGCACGGGATCGCGGCCGGTCCAGGGTCCGGCGAGAAAGGCGCAGGTCACACAGCCGAGGATCGGTGCGATCGTCGGCGCGCGAAAGTGGCGGTGCTCAACACGGTCCTTGCGCAGCACGAGCACCGCGACGTTAACGACGGTGAACACCGAGATCAGGAGAAGCGCGGTCGTACCGCCCAGGGCGGGCACCTCTCCCACGAACGTGATCAGCGCGAAGGCCAACAGCGTGGTCGCGCCAATTGCGACGTAGGGCGTGCGCCGTCCGGCGTGCACCTTGCCGAGCACGGGTGGCAGAACGCGCTCCTGGCTCATACCGTAGACGAGGCGGCTCGCCATCAGCATGTTGATCAGCGCGCTGTTGGCGACGGCGAACATGGTGATGAAGCCGAAGATCCAGAGCGGAAAGCCCGGGGCCCCGGCCGCCACCACCTTGAGAAGCGGCGTCTCGCCCTCGCCGAGGGCATCCGGGGGCACGAGCGTGATGGCGGAGACCGATACCAAGAGATAGATCGCGCCAGTGATGCAGAGGCCGGCGAGCAGGATCCTCGGGAATGTGTTGACCGGGTCCTTGGTCTCCTCCGCCATGTTGACGGAATCCTCGAAGCCGACCATGGCGAAGAAGGCGAGCGTCGTTGCCGCGATCGCCGGCCAGACGAAGCCCTGCCCCTCGGGGGACCTGAACTCGAGGACGCGGGCGACGTCGCCCTCGCCCGTGCCGATGGCCCAGAGCCCGACGCCAATGATGATCAGAAGCCCGGTCAGCTCAACGCACGTGAGAACAACGTTGAGCTTCACGCTTTCGCCCACACCGCGGAAGTTGATCGCCGCCACGGCCGCCATGAACAGCAGTCCGATGACGGTGATGCCGGCTCCGCCCTCGAGGTCGAGCCCGAGGGCGCCCGAAAGGTTGGCGGCGAAGGCGCGCGACGCTGTCGAGGCTGACGTGATGCCCGAGCACATGACCGCGAAAGCGACGATGAAGGTCAGGAAATGGATGCCGAAGGCGCGGTGCGTGTAGAGCGCAGCACCGGCGGCGCGAGGGTACTTCGTGACGAGCTCGAGATAGCTCAGAGCCGTGAGCAGGGCGACGACGAAGGCGAGGAGAAACGGCAACCACACGGCGCCGCCGACGAGCTTCGCCACCTGACCCGTCAGCGCATAAATTCCGGTGCCGAGAATATCGCCCACGATGAAGAGAAGAAGCAGCCACGGGCCCATGACCCTGTGCAGCTCGGGCTCCGCGAGCGGAGCAGCGGGTGCGCGGGATGCTGCGTCCGTCATCTCGTGAGGTCTCCGCTCGCAATCAGGGGAACGCAATCGGTCCCCCCCTCGGGGCGTAATTGCTCTTGATGGCGCTCTCACGACACGTGAAGCGGCTGCGAAAATGAGCGCCGGGGCGCGCCTTCGCCTACTCCGCGGCGGAGCTGAGCGCGACCGGAATGTCCTCGCGGGGACGGCCGACGCTGACGTAGCGGAAGCCATGGCGGGCGATCAGCTCGCGCCGGTACACGTTGCGCAGATCCACCAGTACCGGATCCTTCATGACAGCCTTGAGCCGCGGAAAATCGAGGGCGCGGAACGCGTCCCATTCGGTGACGATGACGAGGGCATCGGCGCCCTCCGCGATGGCGTAGGGGCTCGCGCCGAATTCCACGTCCGTCACACAGGCCTTAGCCGCCTCCATCCCCTCAGGATCGAAAGCCCGCACCTTGGCGCCGGCGTCCTGGAGCCCCTGGATGATCGGGATCGAGGGGCTGTCGCGCATGTCGTCGGTGTTGGGTTTGAACGTGAGGCCCAGGAGCGCGATGGTCTTGCCGCGAACCTCAGGACCCACGGCGCGGGCAACCTTGCGCGCCATGGCGCGCTTCCTCTGGTCGTTGATGGCGACTGTCGTCTCGATGAGACGGAGCGGGCTGTTGTAGTCCTGTGCCGTCTTGACCAATGCCAGCGTGTCCTTCGGGAAGCATGAGCCGCCATAGCCAGGCCCGGCGTGGAGGAACTTGGAGCCGATGCGCTTGTCGAGCCCGATGCCGTGAGCCACCTCCTGAACGTTGCTGCCGACGGCCTCGCATAGGTCCGCCATCTCATTGATGAATGTCACCTTCATCGCCAGGAATGCATTGGCAGCGTATTTGATAAGCTCGGACGTGCGCCGCGTGGTGAAGACGAGCGGGGCCTGGTTCAGATAGAGGGGGCGATAGACCTCGGTCATCACCGCGCGCGCGCGCTCGTCCTCGATGCCGATGACGATGCGGTCAGGACGCTTGAAATCCTCGATGGCGGCCCCTTCGCGCAGGAACTCCGGATTTGAGACGACGGCCACGTCGGCTTTCGGGTTGGCCTCGCGAATAATGCGCTCCACCTCGTCGCCGGTGCCCACCGGAACGGTCGACTTGGTAATGACGACGGTGAAGCCGCGGACGGCGCGGGCAATGTCAGCAGTGACGCCGTAGACGTAGGAAAGATCCGCGTGGCCGTCGCCGCGGCGGGAGGGCGTGCCGACGGCGATGAAGACGGCATCGGCCTCACTCACGGGCTCGATGAGGTTAGTCGAAAAAAGGAGGCGGTTGGCCTTGCAGTTCTTGGCGACGATCTGGTCGAGGCCGGGCTCGTAGATCGGCATGACGCCCGACCGCAGCGCGGCGATCTTGTCGGCATTGCTGTCGATACAGGTCACCTCGTGGCCGAAATCGGCGAGGCAGGCACCTGAGACGAGACCGACGTAGCCCGATCCGACGACGGCAATGCGCATGTCTTTGCCTTTCCGAGCTTATGAGGCGAGCCCTTGCGCGGATGATCTTAGGCCGGTGCCATGGTCGGGCCAACGCCCAATTGTGCCGCGGTCCCCTGCGTTCGCGCGCACGCTCGAAAACGAAAAAAGGAGCGCGCGTGCGCTCCTTCCGACCGTGTTTGCCGACAGGCTCAGCTCAGAAATTGTGCTTAATGCTGCCGCGGATGGTCAGATCCTCAGCCGGTTGGTCGGCGGGCTCTGTCGCCTTGGATTCGCTCGCGCCGTAAAGCAGCTCAAGGCCAAAATCCATCTTGGGAAGCACCCCGAGCTTGCCGAGGCCAGGGATGCGAACCTCCGTCCCCGTGTCGTCGGCGCCGTCAACCTTCGGGGTGGAGAACTCGAGGTTCTTCTGCTCGCCGGACGGGGGGGCCGCCGGGGCTGCCTGATCCGGGGCCGGCGCGGGCGCACCGCCCTGCTCCTGGAAGGCTAGAGTCGAGGAGCTGACAAAAGCCAGCGCCACTCCCAGCCCGATATATCCCATACGCCTCATTGCGTTCCCCGCCGTGAAAAACTTAACTTCTGACTCGCGAAGATGAGGCTTGCGCTCGCCAATGACAAGAATGTTCGAGCTTGCTTAAGCGGAGATGAATGTTTCGCGCCAGGGGTGTGGTTGTGCTGCCATGTGGCACCCGAGTCACATCGCGCGGCAATCGTCCGCCCACCGCGAATGGCCTCTCTAACGGCTTGAGGCTGCCACATTTTCGCCCGGCGCGTCGCGAAGAGACCGCCGCGGCCCCTGCATAAAACACATGCAGGAGTTTTCCACAGACCCTGGGATAAACACCCTCGCCCAAGCAGAAGGGGAGCCGCGCTTACCGCGGCTCCCCTCTGTTAGGACCAATCGCTGTGTCTGCGATTAGAACTGGATGCGGGCACCCGTGATGACCATGTCGAAGTCATCAAGACCGGTCTTCGTGTTGTCGAAGTCGGTGGTGTCGCCCTCGGCGTGACGATAGATCACGTAGAGATCCATGGCCGCGTTCTCGATGTTCTGGACGACGCCGCCGGCCCAGAAGTCGAAATCCGAGTTCTTGATGCTGGTGGCGTGACCGGCCAGCGTGCGGACAGCCTCCGGAGAGCCGGCCTCGTCGTTGCGGTACTCACCGAAGATGGTCGTCTTGCCGAGCGGGAAGAACTTCTTCTCGATACCGGCCTGGACGAACCAGCTGATGTTGTTGCTGTCAGCAGCCGGGTTGGCGTAGAAGGCGTCGATGTTGTTGTCCTGCTGCTCGCCGTAGCCGCCGTAAACAAAGAGGCCCGTCGGCTTGTGCAGCACGGTGCCGGCGCCGCCCCACCACTGGCAGTCACGACCGCCGGCAGTGCCCGAGCCCGGGAACTTCGAGCAAGAGCCGCCGTTCGTGGCGTCCGAGCTCTCGCCGTAGCCCAACTTGGCGACCAAGGCGAAGTCGCCAACCTCGCCCTTGTAGGTCAGGGCCATATCCCACATGTCGTCCTCACCCCAGGCCGCGGTCGCCACGAAACCGGCGATGGTGGGCGAGTCGTAACGGACGACGTTGCGGCGGCCGCTCTGGCCGGGCGTGTTGTTGTTGAAGCCGCCGAGGATGTTGCTCCAGGTCACAGCTTCCTTGTTGCCGCCGACGCGGAGGAAGAAGGCGCCCATGGCGACAGAGGCAGCCTCGGCGTCGGAGTAGTTGCGGGTGTTGACGCCGTCAGCATCGTCGAGGAGGTGGTACGTCGCGGTGCCATCCTGGCCGACCGTGACCTTGCCGTACTCCTTGCTCTCGATGAACCAGCTCGCCTTGCGGAGGCCGAGGAAGTTGCTGTCGACGCCGTTGTCCGAGTCCTGCGAGAACTGGCCCGAGGGAGCGCCGTTGATGCCGACCTCGATCGTGTAGCCGGCGGTCCAGCCGTCCACGATCTTTGCCTTGCCGGAGAGCTTGAAGCGATCCTGCTCAAGCGAGTTGGTGCCGACGTAGACGTTGCTCTCGGAGCCGTCATCCCAGAAGAACACGGCCTGGTTAACCCAACCCGAGATGGTCAGGCTGACCTTACGGTTGCCCTTGCGAGCCGTGGTCGCCTCGAGCTCGGCGATGCGCTCCTCGAGATCGGCGCAGCAGTCGCCGCCGAGGTCAGCAGCTTGGGCGGACGCGCCTCCAAGCAGCACCCCTGCCGCTGCAAGCAGCGCCAGCCGGCCCGCCGACGTCATGAAACCCCCAGTCATGCCCTATTCCTCTCGAATTCCCGCTCTCGCCACACAACCGGCACGAGCATAATCGTTGACCCTCACCACTCAGCAGGACCGGACAGACGCACACTAAACCGCCTGTCCCACCGCCGTGGACGTCCTCAGATAAGCCAAATCTTGCCTTATCAGTAAACTTGAAAAGCTTATGTGACAGTTTTGATGCGGTTCGGCGTGGTGCGATCGCAACGAACCGGCGTTGCACGAAAACTTGCGCTCACTTTATGTGACGGTTTGAATTCATTGTGACGGGTACACCGTTCAATAGAGCTCCTCAGGGCGCCTTTCATCCGCCCTTTGCGAGCCGTTGCTCCACCCTCGCCGATATGCGAGCGTCACACGCCGAAGGAGGTGACGCCGTGTCCAAAACCCTTGCCGCCGTCGTCGGCGGCGGTCCTGCCGGGCTCGCAACTGCGCTCGCCCTTGGACTCGCCGGCGCCGAGACCGTGGTAGCGGCACCTTCTCATCGTGGACCAGGGACAGGACCGGACAACCGTACGGCTGCGCTATTCGCCGGCTCCATCGAATTCCTCAGGAATCTCGGCGTCTGGCAGGATGTTGCTGCGCAAAGCGCCCCGCTCGCAGCCATTCGCATCATCGACGACACCGGCGCCCTCCTGCGCGCTCCCGAGGTGCTTTTCACCGCGGCAGAGGTCGGGCTCGAGGCCTTCGGCTGGAACGTACCGCATGCGGCGCTGGTGGCCGCGCTCACAGCCGCCGCAGGGCGCTCAAGCATCCGCGTGCATCTGCATGAGACCGCTGGCATTTCAGAAGTCGACGTTGGGCCGGACGGCGCCCTGCTCAAGACCCGGGAAGGCGTGCGTCTCGAGGCGCGCCTTGTGGCCGGCGCGGACGGCCGCGCCTCGATCTGCCGCACAGCCGCCGGAATCGGAACGACCACCTGGAGCTATCCGCAGTGCGCGGTGACGGCATCCTTCCGTCATACCCGGCCCCACAACAGCATCTCGACCGAATTGCACAGGCCGGCCGGACCGCTCACGACCGTGCCGCTGCCGGGCCTCGCGTCGAGCCTGGTGTGGGTGGAGCGGCCGGAAGAGGCCCAGCGCCTCGGCGCCCTCGACGACGACGCCTTCCGCGCCGTGCTCGAGGAGCGGCTGCAGGGGCTGCTCGGCAGTATCGGCGCCCTCACGCCACGCGCGCTCTTCCCGCTCTCCGGTCTCACGGCGACCGTGTTCGGCCAGAACCGCGTCGCGCTCGTGGGCGAGGCCGCGCACGTCATTCCGCCCATCGGCGCGCAGGGACTCAACCTCGGCCTGCGGGACGCAGCCACCCTTGCCGATTGCGTTGCGGACGCGCTTGGCGCGGGGCGCGACCCGGGCGAGCCCGCGGTGCTCGAGGCCTACAGCCGGCGTCGGCGGCCGGACATCGGGTCGCGCATTGCCACCATCGACCTCCTCAACCGCTCGCTCATCTCCGGCCTCCCGCCGGTGCACCTCGCGCGCGGCCTTGGCCTCCTCGCCTTGAAGTCGATCGGGCCCCTGCGCCGCCTCGCCATCCGCGAGGGGCTCGGACCCTCCGCGGCGGTTCCCGACCTGCTCAAGCCGGACGGTGCCGCCCTCATCGCCCGCCGATCTCAGTCAAATGCATCGCCCACTGCTGCCGCTTGACGCTGGCGTCCCGAGTTGGCATCTGCCGACCTAGAGGATCGTCCGATCGGATAGACTCTGATCAGATGCTCCAGGTTTTTCAAGAAACCGATAATTCACGGCGAGGACTGATAGGTCCGATGCCATCATGGTCTAGGGCAGGCCCGGGCGGTATCGCGCTGCGGGCTGAGCGAGCCTCGACCAGCGGGGTTTTATGGCGGCTAAAGAGACGAGCGTCCTACGCGAGGTACAATTTCGACTGGAGTACGCCCTGCTCCGGAGCGTGATCGGGCTCGTGCGTCTGCTGCCACTCGAGACTGCGACCGCAATCTCGGCCCAGGCCTGGCGGTTTCTGGCTCCACGCATCAATCCCAAGCGGCACAAGCGTGCGCTCGCCAATCTCGAGATCGCCTTTCCAGAGAAGAGCGCTGACGAGCGCCTCGCCATCTGCATGGCGCACTGGGAGAACCTCGGCCGGGTGATGGCCGAGACCATGCAGATCGACCGCATCATCGCCGATCCCTCCCGCATCCGCATCGTCTCGGACCGGTTGTTCTCCCGCTACAAGGACAAGCTCGGGCCGGCCATCGGCTGCTCGCTGCACATGGGGAACTGGGAGCTCTCGATCTGGCCGTTCGTGGAGGCGCATGCCGACCCGGCGGCGGTCTATCGCTCGGTCAACAATCCCTACGTCGACCAGTATCTGCGCTGGCAGCGCCGCGACCTCTACCCGGGTGGGCTGTTCGGGCGCGGAAAGGTGGACGGCGAGCACGGCGACGACCAGAAGACGGCGCGCATCCTCACCGATTTCGTGCGGCGCGGCGGACGCCTTGGTCTTGTCTGCGACCTCTACGATCGCACTGGCCTGCCGGTACCGTTCTTCGGCCAGGACGCAAAGACGCAAGCGATCGGCGCCATGATCGCACGCCGCGTCGGCAGCCGCATGTGGATGAGCTGCTGCAAGCGCGTCGGCACCTCCTCGCGCTTCGAGATCGAGATCAAGGAGCTTCGTGTGCCGCGCACGAAGAACATCGGCGAGGACATCCGCTGGATCATGGCCGAGATGCAGAAGCAGTACGAGGCCTGGGTGCGGGAGGCGCCCGAGCAGTGGATGTGGTCGAACCGAAGGTGGAGCTGATCCATGACAGCACCAGCCTCGCGCAGGGTGGGCGCAGTTTCCTGTTAACCTTTCGCTAACCCTTTCCGGCAACAGTTCATTAACTGATGCCGAGATCGCCCGCCCAATGTCCGACTTCGACCTTCCGCCCTTGACGACATCCTCGCTGAACGACGTCCGCAACGATACCGGGCGGGTCGCGTTCTGCGGGCCCTACGTGCTGTCCGCGATCACGGGCTATCCGATCAGCAAGGTCGAAATGGCGGTCAACGCCTACCGCAACCTGCCGCCGGACCTGCGCTTCCGCGTCAAGGGCACCTACGCCGACGAGGTCGAGGCGGCGCTGGCCGTCTACGGCTACGAGATGGTGCTCAAAGAGACCTTCATGCATCTCGAGCGCAAGAAGCGGCCTACCGTGTGGGGCTGGATGCAGAAGCCGCGCAACGCCTGGGCGCACTACATTCTGGCCATCCACAAGGGCAAAGAAGGACACTGGATCCTGATCAAGGGCGTCAAGATGTGCGACACCTACACGGAGGGCAAATGGACCTTCGTGGTCGATGGGCCGCACCGGGGCGCGCGCATCATGGAGATCTTCGAGGTGCGCCGCGCGGTCGAGGTGTAACGCCGGGAACGCGCCGCCAGACGGGCGCCTTGGTACGGTCGCCGGCTCGGCCCCGAAATCCCGCGGGGTTACGGCACAGGCGTCATGACACCCGAGCTCACGACCATCATCGAGCAAGCCTACGAGGTCTTCGGCCGGTACCGGCTGCACGACACGCTGACCGTCTGCCATTGCAACGTCTGCATGACGGTCGCAGCCGAGCGCGCGCTGATCAAGACGCCGCTGCGCAAGATCCCGTCATCGCTGCTCGCCGAGTACACGAACTCGGCGCACGACTGGGACGACGGCCCGGTGGCGCGCGAGATGCGCTATCTCCTGCCGCGCTATCTCGAGCTGATCGGCGCGGGCGATCCGCCGGACATCATGGGTCTCGACATCTGCCTCAGACGACTCGGCAACGCCGGCTGGCGGGAGAAGTGGCCGACGGAGGAAGTGCAGCTCATCGACCGCTTCCTCGACGCCCTTCTCATCGACAGTCTCGGGAAGCTTGAGGTGGTCGAGTGGCCTGTCGGGTGGAAGCTCGCGTTCGATCTCAAGGACGTGCTGACGTGCGTCATCACCGCCAAGGGGAATCTCGACCGTGTTCTCGCCGCCTGGGACAGCGCGGAGGACCCGCCCGCCGCGATCCACATGGCCGCCATGCGCGACAGCGTGGTCATCGAAGGCCGCCGCACCCACCTCTATTCGGCCTACCTCGAAAAGGCTTTCGACAAGGAGGCAGACACCATCGGGCAGTTCCTGATGCGGCCCGAGGTCGAGGCTCGTCTCGAGGCCGCATTCTTCAAGACCACCGACCCGCACCTGCAAAAAATACTCTCGGATGCGATGCTGAGGTAGTGTTCCCGGCCGCGATCCCTCACCCGACGGAGCCTTTCCAAATGCCGACGTTCCACCTTCGCCGCGCCGTGACCTTGCTGCTCGCGGCCCTGGCTCAGCTCCCGTCAGTGCCAGTGCTCGCAGGCGGCAGCGACCCCAAGGCCATGCTCGACGACATCTACGGGCAGGTGATGACCATGTGCGGCGGCGACGGGCAGGGCGCGACCTATGACCTCGAGGCGATCGCGAAGACCTACTTCACGCCGTCGCTGGCCAAGAAAATCACGAAAGGCTTCGAGACGGGCGAACTCGACTGGGATCTTCTGGTAGACGGCAACGACTGCAAGGTTACGGGCCTCGACCTCAAAATTGTCGGGGGCGGCGATACCACGGCCATCGGACGCGCGGCCTTCGACAATCTCGGCGAGAAGCGGATCGTCGAGCTCAACATGGCAAAGACCGGGAACGACTGGGAGGTGGTCGACATCGTCTACCGCCACCGCCCCTTCTCACTCAAGACGGCGTTCTAGATCCTATAGAGCGGGATCAGATGCTCATGGACCTGGACGGCGCGCTGTTTCACGTCGGCGAAACGAAACGGCAGCGCTGGTTGTCAGCGCTGCCATCAAATCGTTCGGGTCATCGGGAGGAGCTTACGCGTTGGCGTCGGCGGCCTTCTGCTCCTCGTGGCGGGCCTTGTCCTCGGCGCCCTTGACGGAGGTGTCGCGGTCGACCAGCTCGATGACGGCGCGCGGAGCGCTGTCGCCGAAGCGGAAACCCGCCTTCAACACGCGCGAGTAGCCACCGGCGCGATCCTTGTAGCGCGGGGCGAGCACGTCGAAGAGCTTCTTCACCTGATCCTCATCGCGCAGGCGCGAGGCGGCGATGCGGCGGGAGTTCAAGTCCCCGCGCTTAGCGAGCGTGATGTACTTGTCGATGACGCGCTTCAGGTCCTTGGCCTTCGGCAGCGTGGTCACGATCTGCTCGTGCTTGATGAGTGCGGCCGCCATGTTCGAGAACATGGCCTGACGGTGCGCACTCTGGCGGCCGAAACGCCGGCCCAGCTTCTTGTGTCGCATGTGTCTGTCTCTCTTTTCGCTGTGGTTATTACGGGGAGGTTCTTCGGCCTCGCCTCGTAGTGGCAATTCCGCATCCTCTATTGCGAGGAGGCGGCCCAGACCCTCGCTCCGTAGAGCGAGAGCAGTTGCTTCCAGTCCAACGAATCACGCCCAAGGCTGATAGAACCTGAGGCGATCTTGGTCCTAGTACTGGTCCTCGAAGCGCTTGGCCAGCTCCTCGATGTTGTCCGGCGGCCAGTTCGGCACTTCCATGCCGAGGTGCAAGCCCATGCCGGCCAGGACCTCCTTGATCTCGTTCAGCGACTTCCGGCCGAAGTTCGGCGTGCGCAGCATCTCGGCCTCGGTCTTCTGGATGAGGTCGCCGATGTAGACGATGTTGTCGTTCTTCAGGCAGTTCGCCGAGCGCACGGAGAGCTCGAGCTCGTCCACCTTCTTCAAGAGAGCGGCGTTGAAAGCGAGCTCCGGATGGCGGCTCTCCTCGACGGCCTTCTTCGGCTCCTCGAAGTTGATGAAGACGGCGAGCTGGTCCTGCAGGATGCGGGCGGCGAGCGCCACCGCGTCCTCGGCCTTGACCGAGCCGTCGGTCTCGATGGTCATGGTCAGCTTGTCGTAGTCGAGGATCTGGCCCTCGCGGGTGTTCTCGACCTTGTAGGAGACCTTGGTCACCGGCGTGTAGAGGCTGTCGACCGGGATCAGGCCGATGGGCGCATCATCCGGGCGGTTGCGCTCGGCAGGCACGTAGCCCTTGCCCATGTCGGCCGTGAATTCCATGCGAATCTGCGCGCCCTGGTCGAGGTGGCAGATGACGTGGTCGGGATTGAGGATCTCGACCTCGGAGCCGGTCTCGATGTCGCCGGCCTTGACGGCGCCAGGGCCTTCCTTCTTCAGGACCATGCGCTTCACGCCGTCGGAATGGACGCGGAGCGCGATCTCCTTGATGTTCAGGATGATGTTGGTCACGTCCTCGCGCACGCCCGGGATCGACGAGAACTCGTGCAGCACGCCGTCGATCTGCACGGTCTTGATGGCGGCGCCCTGGAGCGAGGAGAGCAGCACGCGGCGCAGCGCGTTGCCGAGCGTCATGCCGAAGCCGCGCTCGAGCGGCTCAGCGACGATGGTGGCGGTGCGGGTGCGGTCGCGGCCTGGAGTGATCTCGAGCTTCGACGGCTTGATCAGGTCCTGCCAGTTCTTCTGCAATACGTTCGTCACAGGGTCCTCGTAAAGGTTGTGGGTGCCGTCTCGCCCAAGGGCGGCACGCTGCCAACAGAGGATGAGTTCGGGGCCCAGGGGCGGAGCGTGGGGGGACGCTCTTTCAACCCGCCGCCGGAGCCGGAACTCGCTTCAACTCAAACGCGGCGGCGCTTGCGGGGGCGGCAGCCGTTGTGCGGGATCGGGGTCACGTCGCGGATCGAGGTGATCTGGAAGCCGACCGACTGGAGGGCGCGAAGGGCCGACTCGCGACCGGAGCCGGGGCCGCAAACCTCGACCTCGAGCACCTTCATGCCGTGCTCCATGGCTTTCTTGCCGGCATCCTCGGCAGCCATCTGCGCGGCGAAGGGTGTCGACTTTCTCGAGCCCTTGAAGCCCATGGTGCCCGACGACGACCAGGCAAGCGTGTTGCCCTGCGCGTCGGTGATGGTGATCATCGTGTTGTTGAACGACGCGTTCACGTGGGCGACGCCGGAGGTGATGTTCTTCTTCTCGCGGCGGCGGACCTTCGTGCGCCCTTGTGCCTGTTCTTTCGCCATGTCAGTCGCAACTCCAATTGCCCGTGAGAGCGGGCCAGTCCCGATGGCTGCAGGGGCAGCCGTCTCTGCTCAAGCCGACGCAAGGCGCCGGCGAATGCTCTGCGTCGATCAAGCCTTCTTCTTGCCGGCGATCGGCTTCGCGGGACCCTTGCGGGTGCGCGCGTTGGTGTGGGTGCGCTGGCCGCGAACCGGCAGGCCCTTGCGGTGACGCAGGCCGCGGTAGCAGCCGAGGTCCATGAGACGCTTGATGTTCATCGCCACCTCGCGGCGGAGATCGCCCTCGACGACGTAGTCGCGGTCGATGGCCTCGCGAATCTGTAGAACCTCGGCGTCGGTCAGCTGGTTCACGCGGCGCTCGGCCGGGATGCCGACGCGCTTGCAGATCTCCTCGGCGAACTTGGGCCCGATGCCATGAATGTACTGAAGCGCGATCAGAACGCGCTTCTGCGTCGGGATATTCACACCAGCTATACGAGCCACGTCCGTCTCCTGGAGGCTTCTGTTAACCGCAGCGAGGCGGCGTCATCTATATGTTATTCAACGAAAAAATGCGAGAGGGACTGACCCGGGCGATGTGTCGCCGCACGGACCAATCCTTCGGTTTCGTCGTCTGAAAGCGCGGTGTTGTAGCTCGACAACCCTGCTTCGTCAACCAGGCGACGCCCCGAAACCCCTGTTTTCATGCGCTTTCAAGCTCCCCGATCAGCGTGTCGATCTGGCGCGCGACATCCTGGATCGCGGCCATGCCGTCGATGGTGCGGAGCTTGCCCTTGGCGAAGTAGTAGCCAATCAGGGGCGCCGTTTCGCGGTAGTAGGCCCAGAGGCGCGTTTTCAACGCCTCGGCGTTGTCGTCGGCGCGAACGGTGCCGCCCGCCGCCAGCGTCTCTCGCGCGCGGTTCTCGATGCGCGACAGCAGCGCCCCGTCGTCGACCTTGAGCTCGATCACGATGTCGAGGCCGGTGCCCTTGGAGGTGAGCAGCTTGTCCAAGGCGGCGGCCTGGGCGAGCGTGCGCGGGAAGCCGTCGAGTATGAAGCCGTGGGCGCAGTCCGGCTGCTCGATGCGCTCGGCGATGATGCCGATGACGATGTCGTCGGATACGAGTCCGCCGCTCTTCATGACGGCCTCGGCCTTGCGGCCGATCTCGGTGCCGGCCTTGACGGCCGCGCGCAGCATGTCGCCGGTCGAGAGCTGGACGAGAGAGCGGCGCTTGGCGAGCGCCTCAGCCTGGGTTCCCTTGCCTGCCCCCGGCGGTCCCAGAAGAATGAGTTTCATCTCCGCCCCCGCGTCGCGCCGCGCAGCTTCGCCTTCTTGATGAGGCCTTCGTACTGGTGGGCCAGCAAATGGCTCTGGATCTGAGCCACCGTATCCATAGTGACGCTGACGGCGATCAGGAGCGAGGTGCCGCCGAAGTAGAACGGCACGGCTGCATACGACGTCAGGATCTCGGGCAGCACGCAGACCGCCGCGAGATAGATCGCTCCCACCACGGTGATGCGGGTCAGCACGTAGTCGATGTACTCGGCGGTCTTCTCGCCGGGACGGATGCCGGGCAGGAAGCCGCCGTGCTTCCTCAAGTTGTCGGCCGTATCCTTCGGGTTGAATACCACGGCGGTGTAGAAGAAGGCGAAGAAGACGATGAGGCCGACGTAGATCGCAATATGGAGCGGCTGACCGCGGCCGAGCGAGGCGACGAGCGTCGTCAGCCACTCGGGTCCGCCGCCCTGGGCGCTCGTGAACTGGGCGGCCGTGATGGGCAGCAGCAGAAGCGAGGAGGCGAAGATCGGCGGGATGACACCCGACGAGTTGAGCTTCAGCGGCAGATGCGATGCATCGCCCTGGAACATGCGGTTGCCGACCTGGCGTTTCGGATACTGAATTAAGAGCCGTCGCTGCGCGCGCTCGATGAAGACGATGGCGGCAACGACGCCCAGCATGAGCACCAGGAGGCCCAACAGCACGAAGGTGGAGATGGCGCCAGTGCGGGCCATCTCGAAGAGGCCGACGAGCGCCTGCGGCAGGCCGGCGACGATACCGGCGAAGATGATAAGCGAGATGCCGTTGCCGACGCCGCGCTGCGTGATCTGCTCGCCGAGCCACATGAGGAACATGGTGCCGCCGACGAGCGTGATGACGGTGGTCAAGCGGAAGAACCATCCGGGGTCTGCAACTACGGAGCCGGCGTCCGAGCGCGAGCCCTCGAGGCCGATCGAGATGCCGTAGGCCTGGAAGGCGGCAAGCACCAGCGTCAGGTAGCGGGTGTACTGGTTGATCTGCTTGCGGCCCGACTCGCCTTCCTTCTTCAGGGCCTCGAGCTTCGGCGAGAGCGAGGTCATGAGCTGGATGATGATCGAGGCAGAGATGTAGGGCATGATGTTCAAAGCGAAGATCGCCATGCGCTCGACGGCGCCGCCGGCGAACACGTTGAACATGCCGAGGATGCCGCCCGACTGCGCCTTGAAGGCGGAAGCGAAGGCCGCAGCATCCACACCCGGGATCGGGATGAAGGTGCCGAAGCGATAGACGATGAGGGCGCCGAGCGTGAAATAGATGCGGTTCTTGAGATCCTGCGCCTTGGCGAAGGCGCCCAGATTCAAGTTCGACGCGAGCTGCTCGGCAGCGGAAACCATCTCAATCTCTCCCGGCTCTTCTGAGCCCTCGGGCGTCCTAGCCAGCGGGCTCAGGGAGCACGCATGCGGGGGCGCCTCTTATCTGGTGTCCTGCCGCGGCGTTTGCGAGCCCTCCCGAACCCGCCGCGTCGGAGCCCGCCGCCCTATTCCTCAGCCGCGGCAGCCGCCGGCTTCTTGTCGTTGCCCGCCTTCTTGGCCGCCGACTTCTTGCGCTTGGCCTCGTCGGCTGCAAGCACCTTCTTCTCGATCAGGGTCAGCGAGCCGCCGGCCTTCTCGATGGCCGCCTTGGCGGTCGCCGATGCGTGGTTCGCCGTAAGAGCGAGCTTCGCCTTGAGCTCGCCCGTGCCCAGCACGCGCAGGCCGTCCTTGGGGCGGCGCAGGATGCCGGCGTCGATCAGAGCGGTGACGTCGACCGACTGGCCGGCCTTGAGCTTGCCCTCGTCGACCGCCTTCTGCAGATCGCCGACGTTGATCTCGTTCCAGCTCTTGCGGTCCCACTTGTTGAACCCGCGCTTCGGCAGACGACGGTGGAGGGGCATCTGGCCGCCTTCGAAGCCGCCGATGGCGACGCCGGTGCGGGCCGTCTGGCCCTTGCCGCCGCGGCCGCCCATCTTGCCGGAGCCGGAGCCGATGCCGCGGCCGATGCGGGTGCGGAACTTGCGCGCGCCCGGATTGTCCTTGATGTCATTGAGCCGCATGGGACCCAGAGCTCCTTAATAGTCTGTCTCGAGGCCGTGATTCGCGCACCGGATTTACGACCCGGTGCGATCACGCCTTAGGCCTTCTCGTCGACGATGCGGACGAGATGGGGAATGGAATTGATCATGCCACGCACGGACGGCGTATCCTCGAGCGTGCGGCGGCGATGAAGCTTGTTGAGACCGAGGCCGACGAGCGTCCTGGTCTGGGCTTCCGGTCGGCGGTTCGCGCTGGCGATCTGCTCGACCGTGATAGTCTTCTTGGCTGCCATGTCTCGTTACCTTCTCGATCTCTCAGCCGATCAGGCCTCGGCCGTGGCGTCGGCGCCCGAGCCGTCACGACGGCGGGCGACGATCTCCGACACCTTCTTGTTGCGACGCGCGGCGACGGAGCGGGGGTTCTCCTGCTCCTTCAGCGCGTCGAACGTGGCACGGACGACGTTATAGGGGTTGGTGGAACCGAGCGACTTGGCAACGACGTCATGGACGCCCAGCATCTCGAACACGGCGCGCATGGCGCCGCCGGCGATGATGCCGGTACCGGCCGGAGCCGAGCGCAGCACCACCTTGCCGGAGCCGTGACGGCCCTCGCTGTCGTGGTGCAGCGTGCGGGCGTCGCGGAGCGGCACGCGGATCAGGTTGCGGCGCGCAGACTCGGTCGCCTTGCGGATCGCCTCGGGCACCTCGCGGGCCTTGCCGTGGCCGAAGCCCACGCGGCCCTTCAGGTCGCCTACGACGACGAGGGCTGCGAAGCCGAAGCGCTTGCCGCCCTTCACAACCTTGGCGACGCGATTGATGTGGACGAGCTTGTCGGAAAACTCGCTGTCGCGCTCTTCCCGATCCCGCTCGCGTCCGCCGCGCCCTCTTTCAGGTCCACGTGCCACTGTCAAATTCCTTTCATCAGAAGCTGAGGCCGCCTTCACGCGCAGCATCGGCGAGCGCTTTCACGCGCCCATGATAAATGTAGCCGCCGCGGTCGAAGACGACCGCCGTGACGCCGGCCTTGAGGGCGCGCTCGGCGACGAGCTTGCCGATGGCAGCGGCCGCGGCCTTGTCGGCTCCGGTCTTGAGGGAACCGCGCAGGTCCTTCTCCATGGTCGATGCCGCAGCCAGCGTCTTGCCGGCGGCGTCGTCGATGACCTGGGCGTAGATGTGCTTCGACGAGCGGTGCACGGAAAGACGCGGCCGGCCCGTGGAGTGGGCCTTCAACGTCCGGCGCACGCGCGCCTGGCGCCTGTCGAACTGCTGGTTGGCGTTTGCCATGGCTCTCGTCCTTACTTCTTCTTGCCTTCCTTGCGGAAGACGTGCTCGCCCTTATAGCGCACGCCCTTGCCCTGGTAGGGCTCCGGCTTGCGGGAGGCGCGGATATCGGCGGCGACCTGGCCGACGAGCTGCTTGTCGATGCCGGTGACGGTCACAAGCTCCTGCTTGGCGCCGCCGACTTTGACCTCGACGCCGGCCGGGATCACGTGCTCGACATCGTGGCTGAAGCCCACGGACAGGGTCAGCTTGTCCTTGCCCTTCATTGCGGCCTTGAAGCCCACACCTTGAATCTCGAGCGTGTGCGAATAGCCCTCGGTGACGCCCTTGATGAGATTCTGCACCATGGTGCGGGACATGCCCCACATGGAGCGCGCCTTCTTGGTGTCGTCGAGCAGCGAGAGCTCGATGCCCTCGGCCGTCTTCTCCACCTTGATCTCATCGGGCAGCGTGAAGGAGAGCTCGCCCTTGGCGCCCTTCATCTTGACGGTCTGACCCGAAACCGTCGCCGTGACGGCGGACGGAACGGGAACCGGTTTCTTTCCGATGCGTGACATTGTCGTCTTCCTCGGGGTCTTGTCCGCGAGCACCCGGCCGAGCCGGGCCGCCCGCTAGAATACGTTGCAGATAACCTCGCCGCCGACGTTCTCTTCCTTGGCGCGCGCATCCGACATCACGCCCTTCGGCGTCGAGAGGATGGCGACGCCGAGACCGTTGGCGACGCTCTTCAGGTCGCGGACGGGCGAGTAGACTCGCCGGCCGGGGGTCGACACACGGCGGATCTCCTTGATCGCCGGCTGACCGTTGAAATACTTGAGCTCGATCTCGAACTCCGCGAGGCCCTTCTGCTCAACCCGCGTGTAGCCGCGGATGTAGCCCTCCTCGGCGAGCACGTCGAGGACGCGCGCGCGCATGTTGGAGGCCGGCGTCACAACCTTGGGACGGCGACGGAGCTGCGCATTGCGGATGCGCGTCAGCATATCGCCGATTGGATCGTTCACTGCCATCTCTCGTGCCTCCCCTTACCAGCTCGACTTGACCATGCCCGGGATCAGGCCCTGGGCGGCCAGCTCACGGAGCTGGTTGCGGCACATCTTGAGCTTGCGGTAGTAGCCGCGGGCGCGGCCGGTGATCTCGCAGCGATTGCGAATGCGAACCGCAGAGCCGTTGCGCGGCATCTCGGCGAGCTTCAGGCGCGCCGCGAAGCGCTCCTCGGCCGGCTTCTTCAGGTCGTCGGCAATCGCCTTGAGGCGCTTCCTCTTGGCGGCGTGCTGGGCAGCCAGCTTGCGGCGCCGGTTGTTCTTCTCGACAGAGCTCGTCTTAGCCATTCATATCCTCCAAAGGCCTTTCGGGTGTCTCTCGTCCCGAGGTCCTCTAGCTGCGAAACGGGAAGTTGAAGCCGCGCAGGAGCTCGCGGGCCTCGTCATCGGTCGGGGCCGAGGTGACGACGATCACGTCGAGACCCCAAACCTGGTCAACCTTGTCGTAGTCGATCTCCGGGAACACGATGTGCTCCTTCAAACCGCAGGCGAAGTTGCCGCGGCCGTCGAAGCTCTTCGGGTTCAAGCCGCGGAAGTCCTTCACGCGCGGGAGCGCGATGGTGACGAAGCGGTCCAGGAACTCGTACATGCGGTCGCCGCGGAGCGTGACCTTGCAGCCGAGCGTCATGCCCTCGCGCACCTTGAAGGTGGCAATCGACTTGGTCGAGCGGGTGAGCAGCGGCTTCTGACCGGCGATGAGCGCGAGGTCGGCCGCGGCGCTGTCGACCTTCTTGCGGTCGGCCGTCGCCTCGCCCACACCCATGTTGAGCACGATCTTCTCGATCTTCGGAATCTGCATGGGGTTCGCGTAGGCGAACTTCTCCTTCAGCGCGCCACGCACCACCTTCTCGTAGAGCGTCTTGAGCCGGGGCTTGTAGTCCTTGGGACGCGGCTTCCACTCGCGCGGAGCGGCCTCGACCTTGGCACCCCTGGCGCCCTTGGCTGCCTTGGCGTCCTTCGCGGGCTTGCCCTGCGGGCCGCCGGCGGGCTTGGCGGGTTTCTCTTTCTCGGCCATGACTTAATTCTTCTCCGGAATGATCTCGCCAGAGCGCTTGGCGAAACGCACCTTCTTGCCGTCCTCGAGCACGCGGAAGCCGACGCGGGTCGGCTTGCCGTCCTTGGGGTCCTCGAGGGCAAGGTTCGATATCTGAATCGGCGCCTCTTTCGAGATGATGCCGCCCTCCTGAGAGGCCGTCTGGCGCTGATGGCGGCGCACGACATTGACGCCGCGGACGAGCGCGCGGCTCTCCTTCGGGCGCACCTCGATCACCTCGCCGCGCTTGCCCTTATCGCGGCCGGTCAGGACGACGACGCTGTCGCCCTTCTTGATCTTGAGCGAGGCCATTACAGCACCTCCGGCGCGAGCGAGACGATCTTCATGTGGTTCTTGGCGCGCAGCTCGCGGGTGACGGGCCCGAAGATGCGGGTGCCGACCGGCTCGCCCTGGGCGTTGACGAGAACGGCCGCGTTGCGGTCGAAGCGGATCAGCGAGCCGTCGGGACGGCGCACGCCCTTGGCGACGCGCACAACGACGGCCTTCATCACCTGGCCCTTCTTCACGCGGCCCTTCGGGATAGCCTCCTTCACCGACACCACAATGGTGTCGCCGATGGTGGCATACTTGCGCTTGGATCCGCCCAGCACCTTGATGCACTGGACGCGACGCGCTCCCGAATTGTCGGCGACGTCGAGATTGGTCTCCATCTGGATCATCGCTGCCGTCTCTCTTCCTGCCGCAGCACTTGCGGCTCAATCTTGCGTTTCGTTTCAGATCCCTCCCCTCGCCGAGCGAAGGGCGGCATCAAATTCCACGGGCTCCCGCCCATCACGCCTTCTCGAGCGCGACCCAGCGTTTCAACTTCGAGATCGGCGCCGACTCCTGGATGGAGACCTGGTCGCCTTCCTTGAAGACGTTCTTCTCGTCGTGGGCGTGGTACTTCTTCGTGCGACGCACCGTCTTCTTCAGAAGCGGATGCGTATAGCGGCGCTCCACCTCGACGACGATGGTCTTGTCGTTCTTGTTGGAGACGACCACACCCTGCAGGACGCGCTTCGGCATCGCTTTCTCTCCTTACGCGCCAGACTTGGATTTCGACTTGGCCTTGGCGGGCGCAGCGGACGCACCACCGCGCTTCTGGCCGGCAATGGTCAGCAGCCGCGCGATGTCCCGGCGAACCTGGCGCACGCGCGACGTGTTCTCGAGCTGACCCGAAGCCTTCTGAAAGCGCAGATTGAACTGCTCCTTCTTGAGCTTCGCCAACTGGTCGTCGAGCTCATCGAGCGATTTCGCTCTAAACTCACCCGCTTTCATCGTCTCGTCCTCATCCTTCCTGGCGCTTCAGGCCTCAGCCGATGCGCGTCACAATACGTGTTTTGATGCCGAGCTTGGCAGCGCCGAGCAGAAGCGCCTCGCGGGCGATCTGATCGGACACACCGTCGAGCTCGAACATGATGCGGCCCGGCTTCACGCGCGAGATCCAAAGCTCGATACCGCCCTTACCCGAGCCCATGCGCACCTCGGCCGGCTTCTTGGTGACCGGCACGTCGGGGAAAATGCGGATCCAGACGCGGCCGGCTCGCTTCATGTGGCGCGTGATGGCACGACGAGCAGCCTCGATCTGGCGCGCGGTGACGCGCTCCGGCTCCATGGCCTTGAGGCCGTGGGAACCGAAGTTCAGCGTGGTGCCGCCCTTGGCAGCACCGTGAATGCGGCCTTTGAACTGCTTCCTGAACTTTGTCTTCTTTGGTGACAGCATGGTCCTGCTCCGTCAGCCCTGATCAGGCCGTCTCCCCTTCCTTGGCGGCATCGGCGCCGCCGCCACGCGGCCCGCCGCGATCGCCACCCCGGTCGCCCCCCCGGTCACCCCTGGGGCCACGACGCTCCCGGCGCTCGCCGCCATCCTCGCGCTCGCGGCGCGGACGGCTGCCCGTGCCGTCGCCGGCACCTTCGGTGGCGCGACGCTCGGAGGCCATCGGGTCGTGCTCCATGAGCTCGCCCTTGAAGATCCAGACCTTGATGCCGATGACGCCGTAGGCGGTGCGGGCCAGGCCGTAGCCGAAGTCGATGTCGGCGCGCAGCGTATGCAGCGGCACGCGACCCTCGCGATACCACTCCGTGCGCGCAATCTCGGCGCCGCCGAGACGGCCGGCGACGTTGATGCGGATGCCAACGGCACCGGCACGCAGCGCGGTCTGCACCGCACGCTTCATGGCACGGCGGAACGCCACGCGGCGCTCGAGCTGCTGGGCGATGTTCTCGGCCACAAGGGTCGCGTCGGTGTCGGGCTTGCGGACCTCGAGCAGGTTCAGGTGAACCTCGGAGTCCGTGAAGCGCGACAGCTCGGAGCGCAGCTTCTCGATGTCGGCGCCCTTCTTGCCGATCAGAACGCCGGGGCGCGCGGTGTGAACCGTGACGCGGCACTTCTTGTGCGGGCGCTCGATGACGACCTTCGAGATGCCAGCCGTGCGCTGCAGCTTCAGGATGTGAGCGCGGATGGCGCGATCCTCGTGCAGCAGCTTGCCGTACTCGCTGCGACGCGCGAACCAGCGGCTGTCCCAGGTGCGGTTGATGCCGACGCGGAGGCCGACCGGATTGACTTTATGACCCATTACTCGGCCTCCTTCTGAGCCGCAGCGGCCTTTGCCTTCTTGGCAGGCGCGGCCTTCTTGGCCGGCGCTTTGGCCTTGGAGGCGGTCTTCTTGGCCTTCCTCTCGGTCTCGGCCTCGACGTCCGACTCGCGGACGACGACCGTGATCTGCGAGAACGGCTTCAGGACCCGGAAGCCGCGACCGCGGCCGCGGGCCGCGAAGCGCTTCATCACGAGGTTCTTGCCGACGTAGGCCTCCGACACGACAAGCGCGTTGACGTCGAGATCATGGTTGTTCTCGGCGTTGGCGACGGCGCTCATCACGCACTTCCTGACGTCCTGGGCGATGCGCTTCCTCGAGAACTCGAGATCGGCGAGCGCCTGGTCGACCTTCTTGCCGCGGATCAGACCCGCGACGAGGTTCAGCTTCTGCGGCGACACGCGAAGGTTCTTCGCGATCGCACGTGCCTCCTTATCGGAGAGGCTCCTTTCACGGCTCGGCTTGCCCATTATTTCTTACCCACCGATGCTTTCTTGTCGCCGCCATGGCCATGGAACATGCGCGTCGGCGCGAACTCGCCGAGCTTGTGACCGATCATGTCCTCGTTGACGTTCACGGGGACGTGCTTCTGGCCGTTATAGACGCCGAAGGTGAGGCCGACGAACTGGGGCAAAATCGTCGAGCGACGGCTCCAGGTCTTGATGACCTCATTGCGGCCCGACGAACGCACCTTCTCTGCCTTCTTGAGAAGGTAGCCGTCGATGAACGGGCCTTTCCAAACTGCGCGTGTCACTCTCGTATCTCCTCAGCCGTCTCTCATCCGCCGTGCTTACTTGCTCTTCGAGCGGCTTCTGACGATGAACTTGTCCGTCTGCTTGTTCTTGCGGGTCTTGAAGCCCTTGGTCGGCTTGCCCCACGGGGTCGCCCAGTGCTTGCCGCCCTTGGTGCGTCCGCCGTTGGGGTGATCGATCGGGTTCATGGCGATCGAGCGCACCGTGGAGCGGATGCCCATCCAGCGCTTGCGGCCGGCCTTGCCGATCACCTCGTTGGTGTGATCCGGGTTCGAGACGGCGCCGACAGAGGCCATGCACTCGGCGCGGACCCTGCGGGTCTCGCCAGAGTTGAGCTTCAGCACGGCCCAGCCGGCGTCGCGGCCGACGAGCTGCACGAAGGCGCCGGCCGAGCGCGCGATCTGTCCGCCGCCGCCGGGCTTCAGCTCGACGTTGTGGACGATGGTGCCGATCGGCATGCCGGCAAGCGGCATGGCGTTGCCGGGCTTCACGTCGACCTTCTGGCCGGAGACGACCTGGTCGCCAACCTGGAGGCGCTGAGGCGCCAGGATGTAGGACAGGTGGCCGTCCTTGTACTTGATGAGCGCGATGAAGGCCGTGCGGTTCGGGTCATACTCGAGCCGCTCGACGGTCGCGACGATGTCGTGCTTCTTGCGGCGGAAATCGATCAGACGATACGACTGCTTGTGGCCGCCGCCGATGTGGCGCGTGGTGATGCGGCCGTCGCTGTTGCGACCACCGGTCTTACGCTTGCCCTCGGTCAGGACCTTGACCGGCGCACCCTTGAAGAGGTGGCTGCGGTCGACCTGAACCAGGTGCCGGAGGCCCGGAGACGTCGGACGGAATGTCTTCAATGCCATTGTTCGGCTCCCTTAGAGGCCCGTCGTGACGTCGATGGAATGGCCTTCCTCAAGCGTCACGATGGCCTTCTTGACGTCGCTCAATTGGGCGCGGATGCCGCGGAACGTGCGGCGCTTGCCCTTGCGAACGAGCGTGTTGACGGCCTTCACCTTGACGTTGAAGAGGGTCTCCACCGCGGCCTTGATGTCGGTCTTGTTGGCGCCCGAGGCCACCTTGAAAATGACCTGGTTCTGCTCGGAGACGAGCGTCGCCTTCTCGGTGATCACCGGAGAGAGGATGACGTCGTAGGCCTTGAGCTTGTTCATCACTTCGCCTCCGCGGCTGGAGCCTTGGCGTCGGCGAAGCGGACATCGAGGGCCTCGACGGCAGCCTTGGTCAGCACGAGCTTCTCGCGACGCAGGATGTCGTAGACATTGATGCCGGCGATCGGCAGCACGTCGATGTGGGGAATGTTGCGGGCCGCACGCGCGAAGCCATCGTCGAGAGCCGCGCCGTCGATGATAAGCGCGCTCTTGAGGCCGAGCGAGGCGAACTGCTTCTTAAGGCCGCCGGTCTTGCCGTCCTTGGAGGCGGCCGCATCGAGCACGACGATCTCGCCGGCCTTGGCCTTGGCGGAGAGCGCGTGACGGAGCGCGAGGGCACGGAACTTCTTGGTCAGGTCGATGGCATGGCTCCTCGGCTTGGGGCCGAAGGCCTTGCCGCCGCCGCGCCACTGCGGGACAGACTTGTCGCCGTGACGGGCGCCGCCGGTGCCCTTCTGCTTGTACATTTTCTTGCCGGTGACCGAGACTTCAGAGCGGTCCTGGGCGTGATGCGTGCCGGCCATGCGCTTCAGCTGCTGCCAGCGCACCATGCGATGCAGAATGTCCTTGCGGGGCTCGAGCCCATAGATGGCGTCGGCGAGCTCAATCTCGCCCGCCTTCTTGGCCTCGAGCGTGGTGACGGTGGCTTTCATCACGCCTTCTCCTTATTGGCGGGCTTGAAGGCCCCAGGCGTGGGGGCTTCGGCGTGCGCCTTCTTCTTCACGGCGTCGCGCACGATCACCCAGCCGCCCTTGGAGCCCGGAACGGCGCCGCGGATCATGAGCAGGCCGCGCTCGACATCTATCTTGGCGACGACGAGGTTCTGCGTGGTGACGCGCTCGTCGCCCATGTGGCCGGCCATCTTCTTGCCCTTGAACACCTTGCCGGGGTCCTGGCGCTGACCGGTCGAGCCGTGCGAGCGGTGCACGACGGAGACGCCGTGAGTGGCGCGCAGACCACCGAAGTTCCAGCGCTTCATGGCGCCCTGGAAGCCCTTGCCCTGGCTGGTGCCGGTGACGTCCACGAACTGGCCCGGGACGAAATGATCGGCCGTGATCTCGGCGCCGACCTCGATCAGGTTCTCGGGCGAGACCCGGAACTCGGCGAGCTTGCGCTTCGGCTCAACGCTGGCGACGGCAAAGCCGCCGCGCTCCGACTTGGTGAGCAGGGAGGGCTTGCGGGTGCCCGCGCCGACCTGGATGGCGGTATAGCCATGCTTGTCGGCCGTGCGCTGCGAGAGGACCTGAAGCTTCTCGAGCTTCAGAACCGTCACAGGAACGTGCTCCCCGGCATCGGTGAAGATGCGGGTCATGCCGACCTTCTGTGCAATCACTCCGGAACGCATTTGTCCGCATTCCTTCCTTATTTAAGCGCAGCCCGTGCAGGTCGATCCCCGCCGGCGCGGCATCCTCTAGAGCTTGATTTCGACGTCCACGCCCGCAGCGAGATCGAGCTTCATCAGCGCATCGACCGTCTGGGGAGTCGGGTCAACGATGTCCAACATGCGCTTGTGGGTGCGCATCTCGAACTGCTCGCGGCTCTTCTTGTCGATGTGGGGCGAGCGGTTCACGGTGAATCGCTCGATCCGGGTCGGAAGCGGGATTGGGCCCCGCACCTCCGCGCCGGTGCGCTTTGCCGTGTTCACGATCTCACGCGTCGACGCATCGAGAATACGATGGTCGAACGCCTTGAGCCGGATGCGGATGTTTTGGCCGTTCATGTTTACTGGACCCGCTGAATGAGAAGAAGCGCCCCACAGGGGGCGCCTCCCCAATTCCCTCTCTCTATTCGACGATCTTGGTGACGACGCCGGCGCCGACAGTGCGGCCGCCCTCGCGGATGGCGAAGCGGACCTTCTCTTCCATGGCGATCGGCGAGACGAGCTCGACGTCCACCGCGATGTTGTCGCCCGGCATCACCATCTCGGTGCCGGCGGGAAGCGTCACGACACCGGTGACATCCGTCGTGCGGAAGTAGAACTGCGGCCGGTAGTTGGTGAAGAACGGCGTGTGACGGCCACCCTCCTCCTTGGTGAGAATGTAGGCCTCGGCCTTGAACTTCTTGTGCGGCTTCACGGAGCCGGGCTTGGCGAGAACCTGGCCGCGCTCGACGGCATCCTTGTCGATGCCGCGCAGCAGGCAGCCGACGTTGTCGCCCGCCTCGCCCTGGTCGAGCAGCTTGCGGAACATCTCGACGCCGGTGACGATCGACTTCTTGGTGTCGGTGAGGCCCACAATCTCGATTTCCTCGCCGACCTTGATCAAGCCGCGCTCGATACGGCCGGTGACGACCGTGCCGCGACCCGAGATCGAGAACACGTCCTCGATCGGCATCAGGAAGGGCTGATCCTTCGGACGCTCGGGGAGCGGGATGTAAGTGTCGAGGGCGCTGAAGAGCTTCAGGATGGCCTCGTCGGCCAGCTCACCCTTCTCGCCGAGCAGCGCCTTGATGGCAGCGCCGCGGATGACGGGGACGTCATCGCCCGGGAACTGGTACTTCGAGAGGAGCTCGCGGACCTCCATCTCGACGAGGTCGAGGAGCTCGGCGTCATCGACGATGTCGCACTTGTTCAGGAAGACGACGATGTAGGGGACGCCGACCTGGCGGGCGAGCAGGATGTGCTCACGCGTCTGGGGCATCGGGCCGTCGACGGCCGACACGACCAGGATCGCGCCGTCCATCTGAGCGGCGCCCGTGATCATGTTCTTCACGAAGTCGGCGTGGCCCGGGCAGTCGACGTGCGCGTAGTGGCGGTTCTCAGTGGCGTACTCGACGTGCGAGGTCGCGATGGTGATGATCTTCGACGCGTCGCGGCGGCCCTGCGCGGCAGACGCCTTCGCAACGTCGTCGTACGACACGAACGAGTTCGACCAACCCTTGTCCGTCGATACCTTGGTCAGCGCTGCCGTGAGCGTCGTCTTGCCGTGGTCGACGTGACCGATCGTGCCGACGTTGACGTGCGGCTTGTTGCGCTCGAATTTCGCCTTGGCCATGGTAGGCTCTCCTTAAATCTCGTCTGTACCTGTCGTCCGGTTGACCCGGTGTTTCTCACCTCATGAAGCGCCCCTCAGGGGCGCCGCCATCAGGCGTATTTCGCCTTGACCTCGTCTGCCACGTTGCGCGGCACGTCCGCGTAGTGGGCAAACTGCATCGTGTAGGACGCGCGTCCCGTCGACATCGACCGCAGCTGGCTCACGTAGCCGAACATGTTGGCAAGCGGCACGTAGGCGCGGATGACCGTCGCATTGCCGCGCATCTCCTGGGTGCGGATCTGACCGCGCCGCGAGTTGATGTCGCCAATAATCGACCCCACGAAGTCGCCGGGGGTCACCACCTCGACGTCCATGATGGGCTCGAGGATCTTCACGCCGCCCTTCTCGCAACCTTCCTTCATGGCGGCGCGCGTCGCGATCTCGAATGCGATCGCGGACGAGTCCACCTCGTGGAAGGCGCCGTCGTAGAGCGAGACCTTCATGTCGACAAGCGGGAAGCCGATCAGAACGCCCGCGTCCCAAACCGACTTCACGCCCTTCTCGACGCCCGGAATGTACTCGCGCGGGACCGAGCCGCCGACGATCGAGCTCTCGAACACGTTGCCCTTGCCGGTCTCGTTCGGCTCGAGCTTGAGCTTCACGCGCGCGAACTGGCCGGTGCCGCCGGTCTGCTTCTTGTGGGTGTAGTCGATGTCCGCGGGGCGGGCGAGCGCCTCACGGTAGGCGACCTGCGGCTGGCCGACGTTGGCCTCGACGCCGTAGGTGCGCTTCAGGATGTCGACCTTGATGTCGAGATGAAGCTCGCCCATGCCCTTCAGAATCGTCTCGCCGCTCTCGGGGTCCACCGACACACGGAACGAGGGATCCTCGATCGCGAGCGTATTGAGGGCGATCGCCATCTTCTCCTGGTCGGCTTTGGTCTTGGGCTCGACCTTGAGATTGATGACGGGCTCCGGGAACTCCATCTTCTCGAGGATGACGGGCTTGGCCGGGTCGCACAGCGTCTCGCCGGTGCGGATGTCCTTCAGGCCCTGCAGGGCGACGATGTCGCCGGCGAAGGCCTCCTTGATCTCCTCGCGGTCGGCGGCGTGCATGAGGTACATGCGGCCGGCGCGCTCCTTCTTGTCGCGCGAGGTGTTGGCGAGCGCCATGCCCTGCTCGAGCTTGCCCGAGTAGATGCGGCAGAACGTGATCGAGCCGACGTGCTCGAAGCTCATGATCTTGAAAGCGATCATGGCCAGCGGCTCGGTATCGGACGGCTTGCGCACCGCCTCGTCGCCGGTCTTCGGATCGGTGCCCTTGTAGGCCTCGCGATCGAGCGGCGAAGGCAGGAAGTCGACGACGGCGTCGAGCAGCGTCTGCACGCCCTTGTTCTTGAAGGCCGAGCCGCACAGCATCGGATAGAAGGCGCGGGTGACCGTCGCCTTGCGGATGAGCTTGCGCAGCGTGTCGGCGTCCGGCTCCTTGCCTTCGAGATAAGCCTCCATGGCGGCGTCGTCCATCTCGACGGCGGCCTCAATCATGGCGGCGCGATACTCGGCGGCCTTGTCGGCGAGATCGTCGGGAATCTCACCCTCGATCATCTTGGCGTCCTTGCCATCGCCGTCCCAGATGACCGACTTCATCGTGATGAGGTCGACGACGCCCTTGAAGTTGGCCTCGGCGCCGATCGGAAGCTGAAGGGGAACGGCGCGCGCGCCGAGCTTCTCCTTGATGTCGGCAAGGCACATGTAGAAGTCGGCGCCCGTCTTATCCATCTTGTTGGAGAAGATGATGCGCGGAACGTTGTACTTGTCGCCCTGGCGCCAAACGGTCTCGGTCTGGGGCTCGACGCCCTGGTTCGAGTCGAGCACGCACACAGCGCCGTCGAGCACGCGGAGCGAGCGCTCGACCTCGATGGTGAAGTCGACGTGGCCTGGCGTGTCGATGATGTTCAGGCGGCGCTTCTTGCCGTCGCGGCCGGTCCAGAAACAGGTGGTCGCGGCCGACGTGATGGTGATGCCGCGCTCAGCCTCCTGCTCCATAAAGTCCATGGTCGCGGCGCCGTCATGGACTTCGCCGATCTTATAGGACTTGCCGGTGTAGTAGAGGATCCGCTCGGTCGTCGTAGTCTTACCGGCATCGATGTGGGCCATGATGCCGAAGTTGCGGTAGTCCTCAATGGCGTATTGGCGGGCCATCTGTCTTTCCCTTCGCGCTTCGGTCGCCCACATCGTGGACGCGACCGCGCTCTGCTCCTGCTACCAGCGGTAATGGGAGAACGCCCGGTTGGCGTCCGCCATCTTGTGGGTGTCCTCGCGCTTCTTGACTGCGGTGCCGCGGTTGGAAGCTGCATCGAGCAGCTCGCCCGAAAGGCGCTCCACCATCGTGTTCTCGTTGCGGCCGCGAGCGGCCGTGATGATCCAGCGGATCGCCAGCGCCTGACGACGCTCGGAGCGAACCTCGACCGGAACCTGGTAGGTGGCGCCGCCGACGCGACGCGAGCGAACCTCGACGGCCGGCATCACGTTGTCGAGCGCCTGATGGAACATGGCGATAGGATCCGACTTCGCCTTCTGCTCCATGCGCTCGAGCGCGCCGTACACGATGCGCTCCGCGACCGACTTCTTGCCGTCGGACATCACGGCATTCATGAACTTGGTGATGACCAAGTCGGAATACTTCGGGTCCGGATTGACCTCGCGCTTCTCGGCACTGTGACGACGGGACATGTGTCCTGGTCCTTCGCTTCAATCTTACTTACGTACGGCTCACTCCCGGCGAGCCACCTGAACTTTGAGATCCCGGATCTGCGCCGCTCAGGCGGCTCGTCCGGGATACCTCCGCAAAGCGGCCTACTTCGGCCGCTTTGCTCCGTACTTCGAACGACGCTGCTTGCGGTTGGCGACGCCCTGGGTGTCGAGGACGCCGCGGAGAATGTGGTAGCGGACGCCGGGCAGGTCCTTCACGCGGCCACCGCGGATGAGCACCACCGAGTGCTCCTGAAGGTTGTGGCCCTCGCCCGGGATGTAGCCGATGACCTCGAAGCCGTTGGTGAGGCGGATCTTGGCGACCTTGCGGAGCGCCGAGTTGGGCTTCTTCGGCGTCGTCGTGTAGACGCGCGTGCAGACGCCACGCTTTTGCGGGCACGCCTCCATGTGGCGCGCCTTCTCGCGGTAGACCTTCGGATGCCGGGGTTTCCGGATCAGCTGTTGTATCGTCGGCATTAGCGCCCCGCTTCTCGTTTCATCCGGCAGACCATCCCGGCCCGCCCGTCTTTTGCTTCGTCCGGGCGCGCCCCAAATGTGCGCGTGCGCCAAACGAAACCTGCCGAGCCCCGGTGACCCGGGAGCCTGGCACGGAAAAAACCAGAGGATCATCCAGCTCGCTTCCGCGAACCGGCGATCTTGGCCCGAAAATGTCCTCTGCTTTGGGACGGCAGCGTTTAGGACCGAGCGCACATAGAAGCGCTGAAATGGCCTACCACCTACCGTGAGAGTGGCGTTCCTATATACAAACGCGGATTCCTGGTCAACACCTTGTGCTAATCCTGATGCGAGATCAGCGCGCGACAGCGCGTTGGCCCACGCTTCAAAGGCTTCCCCGAGCCATGACCGGCCATTCGTTAACATAGGAAAGTCGCTTTTTCGACCTTAGGTCAACTCATCGTAGCTCTCGTCTCGCGTCTGCGGCGTAGCGCGTCCCGTGCCTGCGAAATCCTGGTGTCCCGCGCCGCCCAGCGCGGGGGTCCCGAACGCAATTTTTCCGCGTGGGGAAAGACGATGTCCTCTCTTCTTGATACGTCGGCCGTTGGAGGTGCGCTGCGCGCGCACCTCGGACATGCGGCCCTTCTGCTCGCCGGTTTTGCCGCGCTCATCGTTCTGCCGGCCCTGATCCTGTGGGGGCCGATCGGGGCCGCCGTCGCCGCACTCGTCTTTCTTCTGCTGCTACTTCTTGCCACCCGGGTGCCGCCCGAGGCCGTGATGCGGCTCTACCGGGCAACGCCAATCCCGCAGGACGAGAGCCAGCTTTCGAGCCTCGTCGACGTGCTCGCCTACCGGGCCGGCCTTGCGCGGCGCCCTGCGCTCTACGTCATTCCAAGCACGACCCTCAATGCCTTTGCCGCAGGCTCCCGCGAGCACTCGGCCGTGGCCTTGACGGAGGGGCTCCTGCGCCGGCTCACCCTCAACGAGGTTGCCGGCGTGCTCGGCCACGAGATGGCTCACATCCGCAAGAACCACCTCGTGGTGCTCGGCCTCGCCGACGTCATGACACGGCTTCTGCAGCTCCTTGCCTATGCGGCGCTCGGGCTCGCGATCTTCAACGTGTTCGCGCTCGCCTCCGGTGAGGAGACGATCTCCTGGTGGGCCGTGCTCGCCCTCTATCTCGCGCCGGCCCTCTTCAGCCTGCTCCAGCTCGGCCTCTCCCGGCAGAGGGAATACGAGGCCGATCAGGATGCCGCGGCCCTCACGGGCGATCCGCAGGCGGTAGCCTCGGCGCTCAAGCGGCTCGAGACCTACACCGGGCACTTCTGGGAGGACCTGATGTTCCCGGTGCCCGCCCGCCGCGTGCCGCAGCCCTCGCTCCTGCGCTCTCACCCCGAGACCGAGGAGCGCGTCCGCCGCCTGCTCGCCGCGCCCAAGGCCGCCGGCCACGACCCGCTCGTGATCGTGGAGCAGCCGATGGTCTCGCTCGTCGGCTACGGCCCGGGCGACATGCGCCCGCGCTACCGCTGGCCGGGGCTGTGGTTCTGACGGCCTCTTTCGCCTCTGGTCCGCGGGGATGTGACGGCACGAGGGGTTGCGCCGGCTCAGGGCTGCGCGTATCAGCGGCGCCATGGATGAGACGATCCGCTCCGCGCCCTCTGCCCCGCCACGCTCGACCCTGACGCTCGATGCGATTCCGGATCTCGTCCGGCGTATGCGCGCCGGCGAGAGGCGCGCGATCGCCGCTGCCGTCACCGAGCTCGAGAAGCTTTCGACCAGCGCGCCTCCGCTGCTCGAGGCGCTGCAGCCGTTTCTCGGCAAGGCTCTCGTCGTGGGCTTCACCGGCCCGCCGGGAGCCGGGAAGTCAACGCTCGTCAATGCCGTCATCGCGCACGTACGCGCGCAGGGCGGCACGGTCGGCGTGATCGCGGTCGACCCGTCGAGCCCGATCTCGGGGGGCGCCATACTCGGCGACCGCATCCGCATGACGGCGGCGCTCGACGACGACGGCGTGTTCGTGCGCTCGCTCGCGAGCCGCGGCTATCTCGGCGGGCTATCGCCGGCGGCCGTGCGCGTGATCGACGCGCTCGATGCGGCGGGCTTCGATCTCGTGCTGCTCGAGACGGTCGGCACCGGGCAGAGCGAGATGGACGTCGCTGAGGTCGCGGACGTGCGAGTCGTCATCTCGGCGCCGGGCCTCGGCGACGACATCCAGGCCATGAAGTCGGGTCTGCTCGAGATCGCCGACATCCTGGTGGTCAACAAGGGCGACCGCGAGGGGGCTGAGCTCACGTTACAGCAGCTCCTGGGCGCGCTCTCGATCCGCTCGCTCAGGTCCGCTGTGCCGGTGCTCAAGACGACGGCGACCACCGGCGAGGGCGTGCCGGAGCTGGTCGCGACGATGCGCGAGATCGGCGCCAAGGGCACCGAGAGTGGACCGATGGCGCGGCGGCGCCGGCGCGCCCGTTACCTGATCGCGCGCGCGGCGGCCGATCTCGTCGCCCATCGCGTCAAGGACAGCAGCGGCGGCGAGATCGATGGCCTCGCCGACGAGGTGCTTTCGGGGCGTACGAGCCCGGACGCCGCCGCGCGCAGGCTGCTGTCGCGGTAGAGCCTCTGGCGAGACCGATGATTCACGCTTCGGACTTTTTCCTCCGCTGCCGATTCACGTCGCGCCGGATAGGCGGCGCGACGATCGGAGCGGGAAGGTCCGAAGCGATCATGGTCTCGTTGGATGAGACTGGCCGACTCAAACGGCCCAAGCCCGCATGTCACCGGTGTCATCCGAGCCGCTTTCGGCCAGGAGGACTGGCGCGGCGTCGGGGACGATGCGCAGCAGGGCCTCGAGGCGAACGGCGGCCTCCATCGAGGCGCCCGGCTCGACGATCAGGAGACGGGTGGTGAGAGTGCCGGTGTATTCGGCACTCGGACCGAAGTGCGCGAGGTGGGCGCGGATCGGCCCGTCAAAGCGGCCGTTGACGGCAACCTCCACCGCCTCGATGGCGCCTTCGACGACCGCGCCTTCCTCGAGGACGACCCGCTCCGCCGCGATCGGTCCGCGCACGTGCCCGGCGATGGCGATATCGCCCATGGACATCAATGTTCCCTCGATCCACGTGTCGGCGCCGATGCGGGTTCCGCTCACCGGAGCCGGTGCGGGCAGAGCAAGAAGGGCCGACGTAGGACCCGTCAGCGGCAGGGCGCGCTCGCGCGGAGCGGGGAGCGCGCGTCGGCTCGATACCCGCGTCAGGACCGCGAACTCGGATCCCACGACACGTCGCGGCTTGCGGCGCGCGGGCATCATCGCGAGCCCGAGCAGAACGGACAGAATCGTGGCCAACGTCATGATCTGCACATGCGGGGCCTCGATGGCGGCGCCGGCACCGGCCAGCCACGCCTGAATAGGCGTCTCGATCGGCATCTCGCCCACATCGGTCACAGCGATCTCGAAGGCTGGCCCGTTTGCGTTCGCTAGCAGCTCTTCTCCCGGTCCGAGCACGCGCACGGCGGCGAGGATCGCCGGCCGCACGGGCACGAGGATCTTCGAGACCGCCGGCACGAGCTCGACGCTCGGCGGAAGGGCGAGGCTCTGCGTGTCGGGTGCGCCGGGATCTGTCGTCACCTCGTCGAGGTCGACCTCGCTCTCGATCACAGGATGGGCGACCACATCGGACGCGAGGCCACTCTCCACGTGCAGGCTTTCGGAGACGACCGCTGCCGCATTCAGTGGCGCGCGTGTGCGCATGGCGATGAGGCTTTCGGCCAACGCGGGCATCTCCCGCTTGTCGACCACGCCCAGATAGCCCAACGGCTCGAGCGCATTCCGCTGACGGCGGTAGACGAGGTCCTCCGGCAGCGGCGCGGTGAGCACGATCACCTCGATCGGGGTGACGCCCTTGTGCGTGAAGCCCAGGTCCTCGGCTACGCGGCGCGTCACGTCGAGCCGGCGCTCGCCCTCGAACGGGCCGAAATCGTTGACACGGACGTGGGCCGTGCGGCCGTTCTCCGGATTGCGCACCAGAAGCTCGGTGCCGTCGGGAAGGTCGGAGCTCGCTACGCGCGAGGGGCTCGAGGCGTCAAAGCGCTCGCCGTCGGACGTGAACTCGCCGGCATTCATGGGGTCGACGCGCATGTCGTCGTAATAGGATGCCTCTACGACGCGCACCTCGCCGACGAGGGCCTGCGTCTCGGCAACCGTTCTCACGCGATGGCAGATATTGCGGGCGCAGTGCTCGCCGCCGGGCTCCTTCGAAAACGCCGTTACGCTTGCGCCTAGCAGCACAAGCACCGCCACCAGATCCCGGACCCACGCCATATGCGCGACACGCTCCCACCGCACCGGGCTGTCGCGGCCCGGACAGGCGCCGATGATCCTAGCGGCCGGAGAACTCGGAACGCCCTGCGTTTCATCTCGATCTCACATTTCGTCGCGAGGGCGATGCAGAATGGTCGCACACGATTGCTTGCGCCGCTCGCCCATCGCTTAGCGATTGTGCGCTGGAGCCAGCCGCGCCGGTCAACCGAAAAACGCGCGCAGGATCCAGCCGATGAGGAACATGAGCGCCATGCCGGCACCCAGCGTGAACGAGCGATAACGCCGGAAAAGCTCCTGCGCCGGGTGGGGCTGGACGATCCGCTGCGTCGTGACCACGCCGTCATCCTCGACGAGGGGGCCGGCGGGCGCGGCTTCGGCGCGAACGACGCGGGTGGTCGCCTCGTCGTCCGCCGCGTCGCCGACGATGCGCAGCGCGAGGACGGTCGTGTTGTCCTGATCGGGCACCTTCTTCGCCAGCACGGCGGCGATCAGGCTTTCCGCCATCTCGTCGGGCGAGGCGTCCTTGTTGGCGTAGGCGATGTCACCGATCTCGTCCCCGTTGAGCGAGCCGATACCGTCGCTGGCGAGGATCAGCCAGTCGCCGGGGTGAAGCTCGTAGGGAGCGGGCTGGAGGTCGACGAGCTCGATCGGCTTGCCGGTCAACGCCGAGCGCAGCGCGTTGCGGTAGCGGTTCTGCTGGGCCTCTGCGGGCGTGATCTGGTTGCGCCGCGCCTGCTCATCGAGGAAGGCGCCGAGCGAATGGTCGGCGTTCAAGCGCAACACATCGGGAAATCTAAACAGGAGGAGCAGGGAATCGCCGACGCTCACCCAGCGCAGCCCCGTGCGATCGATCCAGGCGCCGATCAAAGTGCAGCCCATGCCTTTGAGGCTGGCATCCTTTGCTACGTAGGCCGCGATTGCGGAGTTGCCGGCATCCAGGCCCGCCTGCAGCCGGTCCCCGGTTGCTCCGTTGGCGGCAGCGAAGGTATCGACAAAGGTGCGGCATGCGAGCTGCCCCGCGACCTCGCCGCCGGCGTGCCCACCCATCCCATCGGCGACCACTGCGAGCATGCCCTCGCCCCGTTGGGTGGAGGCTTGGGCTCCGGACGGCCAGATCTCGAAAGCATCTTCCTGACTGGCTCGGGTACCCGTCGTGGCTCGGGCAGCGCCTGCCACGAGCAGCGTCATGCGTCTTGGACCTCGTCGCTCCAGTTGAAGTCGGGGCCGCAGCAGGCGACGAAGCGGAAGGTCGTGTTGCCGATGCGGAAGAGATCGTTGGGCTTGAGCTCGGTCGGCGCCAGCACAGGCTTGCCGCCGAGGCGGACGAGGTTCGATTTGCCGCCGTGCTGGAGGTAGAAGGTGCGCGTCTCGTCGTCGTAGGTGATGAAGGCATGCTCCTCGCGCGAGATGCTGTCATCGCCGAAGTCCAGCACGACGCGCTGGTCGGAGCCGCGACCCACGGAGTTCATGCCCACGAACACGGGGCGGTAGCCGCCGCGGCCAGGGCCCTTGATGACGACGATCCAGCCCGCCACCGGATCGTTTGTATCGACCGTGCCCTCGCGCACGTACTGGGTCTTTGCCTGGTTCTGCATCTTCATCGTCGGCGCGGAATAGGCCGGCGCCCCTCCTGCTGCTGACGCCTGCCCGCCTTGACCGCCCTGACCCTGGTTGCCCACGAGGCGGGTTGTGCCGATGACGGAGCCGCCACGACTGCCCCCGTCGTAGGTGCCGGTCGACGGGGCGCCCTCGGCGACGTCGGGACGCATCACGAGACGGGTCTTCTTGTTGCCGTCATCGTCCTCGTCGGAAGGGTACCGCGGATCGTTGCTCATCGTGTGGTCTCCATGATCTTCCGGCAGCGCCTACACCCAAACCCTGACAGCATCTCGATCTTTAGGCCGACGCCCCTCGCCTCCAGCCATCGGATGCGAGCAGACGTTCGTCAAGCCAGAAACTCGCTCTCTGCCCGGAAACGCAAGCGAACCTCGCCGAGCTCAACCATGTCGCCGTCGTTCAGCTCCCGTGTCTTGTATTTGGTCTTGTTGACGATGACGCCGTTGCCGCCGCCAAGGTCGGTGATAACGAAGCGGCGGGTGTCGGCATTGTAGTGCAGCACCGCGTGGCGCCGAGAGATGGAATCGTTCTGCAGGCAGATGTCGTTGTCACGATGGCGGCCGACGCGGACATTCGTGGTGCGGAGCGGGTGGCGAGAGGCGTTGCCGTCCAGCATCTCGAGCCAGCCATAGACAACCGGCTGGCCGTTGGCGTCGAGGAGCAGCTCGCCTGGCCCGACGCCGTCCTCCTCGCCGGAGATCGCCGCACGGCCGCGCATATAGAGAATTGCGCCGACGGCGCCGAGGCCGATCAGCACTCCGAGCACAACAGCCAGAATTGCGTTGTCCTCGAACCAGTCGGCGATGCCTTCAAAAAAGCCTGCCGGCGGGGGCGGCTCAGGCTCGCTGCGCCGATCGTCAGGGGTATTGAACACCGGGGCCGGCGGGGCCGGAATATCCACCTTCTGCTCCGCGGTGGCGGCCAGACCGTCCGAGAAGTTGGCCGTGAACTCGACAGTCGCGGCCCCCGAGCCCTTGAGCGATGCCTTCACGCTGCCGCCGTTCTCGAGCACCTCGCCGACGAAGCGGGTCGTCACAATGTCCTTCGTCAGGTCCTTGCCGGCACCCTGCTTGACCTCGGCCGCGTAGCCGCCGGTGTCCTCGGCCAGACGCTGAAGCTTCTGAAATTTCGGCCGCTCGCCCTTGTCGTCGTAGTAGCCCAGGACGTGGATGGTGATGCCGGCATCCTTGGCGGCCTTCACCACCTGGTCGTGGGTGTAGCCGGTGTCGTCGGACGTGCCGTCCGCGAGTATCACGAGGGCCTTGCGGTCGCCGGTCTCCTTGGCGAGCGCCTCGATGGCCTGCATCGTCACCTTGTAGAGTTGTATGGTCGCCGTCGCCGGCTTGATGCCGATGGCCTGGCGCACGAACTCGTTCTTGGAGGCGCCCGAATCCGAAACGAGCGCCAAATCGTTAGCGAATGAATAGGCCGTGAAGCGCCGCTTGCCGGTGCGCTGGTCGGCGAATGTCACGACCGCATCGGCCATCTGAGCGAGCGTCGTGCGGCGGGCGTTGGGCAGAACCTGGATGAGGTAGCTGGTGGTGGACCCGCTCTCGGCCGGATCGAAGGCCGTGAACTTGCTCTCGAGCTCCTCGCCCTTGATCTTGGCCTTGACGTCCTTGAAGACGGCAAAGCCGGTGGCGCGCACGTCGCACGTCAAGGTGGCGGCTGCGCCCGATCCCGATGCCTTTTCAACGTTCTGGCATTTGGTGACGAGCTTGGTGTCGGCCGCGCCGGCCGCGCCGGGCCCGAACATGGAGAGCAGGAGGGCAAGTGTCGCCGATGCTCCGCTCTGCCTCGCCAGGCGCCGCATGCTCACGTCTCCGGTTCTGTCACAGACTCCTCAGGGATTTCATCTTACGCTGACGATCTACGGGGTTCAACGCCGCCCTGTCCCCACCCACAGGCCCGACGCCAATTAAGACTACTCGGATTGGGGGAAGAGCAGATCAGTAACCCTTTCCGCTGGTTGGCGATTGGGGCATTGTACGCGGAGTGTTTCCCGACCGTTGCGCGAGGAGGGCGCCTGCTGATGGAGGGTCAGAACGAGACCGTGCTGCCACCGGGCACGCGGATCGACCAGTACGTGATCACAGGCCTGCTCGGACGGGGCGGATTCGGCATCACCTATCTCATCAAGGACGAGATGCTGAACAAGGATTTCGCGCTCAAGGAGTTCTTTCCGGAGGACCTCGTCCGGCGCGACGGCAACAAGCTCAAGTTCCTCTCCAGGGCCAACTCGGAGGAGGACTACCGCTGGGGCCTCAAGAAGTTCTTCGACGAAGCCCGCCTGCTTGCCCAGTTCAACCATCCGAACATCATCAGCGTGAAGCGGGTTTTCCAGCTCAACGACACCGCCTACATGGTGCTTGACCTGGTCAAGGGCATGACGTTCGAGAAGTGGCTGCGCGGCCTCGACAGCCAGCCGACGCAGGACGAGCTCGACCTCGTTGCCGGTCCGCTCCTCTCCGCGCTCGAGCTCGTGCACGAGAACCGCACCTGGCACCTCGACATCTCGCCCGAGAACATCATGGTGCGCTCCGCCGACGGCTCGCCGATCCTGCTCGATTTCGGCGCCTCGCGCTTCGAGATCAAGCAGCACTCGCAGCTCGTCTCCGCGCTGGTGTTCAAGAGCGGCTACTCGGCACCGGAGCAGTATACCTCCAACGCCGACCGCTACGGCCCCTGGACCGACATCTATGCCTTCGGCGCGACGCTCTACCGGGCCGTCACCGGCGATCGGCCGGCCGAGGCGACCTCGCGCCAGCTCTCCGACGACCTTGTGCCCGCCGTCAAGGCCGCGGCCGGCCGCTACCGCAAGAGCTTCCTGCAAGCGATCGACAACGCGTTGAAGCTGCCGCCCAAGGACCGGCCGCAGAGCGTCCGCGAGTGGCGGGAGGCTTTGCTCGAAGGCAGCGAGGTGTCCCCGCCCGAGCCTTCGACAGCGTCGCGTAGAACTCAGGCCTCCGCGAGGTCCTCGCAGCGGGGACCCTCGACGTCGCGGCTTGCCGCTGCCGCGAGCCGGCTCACGCAAATGGTGACCAGCGCTCGCGGCCGGGATACCGGCGGCTGGCGCTTCTATGGAGCGATCGCCGCCGGCGTGGCGGTCGTGCTGGCCGGGGGCGGCGCGCTCCTGATCGCCGGCGCCGACAAGAGCCCGTTCGCCGAATGCGGCGGGCTCCTCTCGGGCAAGGACTGCTGGGGCGCCGTGGTCGACTACGGCGGCAATATCTTCGCCCGCGTCGAGGAGCCGAGCAAGGAGAGCGCGGAGCAGAAGGCGCTCAAGAAGTGCTCGGACAAATTCGGCGACCAGGGTTGCAAGGTGATCGCCACCATCACCAAGTCGGAATGCTGGTCGCTCGCCGAGATGACCACCGACCAGTCGCGCTGGAAGGCTGCATCGGGTGCGTCGATGGAGTTGGCACAGAAGGACGCCCGCTGGGACTGCGAGCGGGCCTTCGGCCTGTGCCAGGTCACGCTCACGTTCTGCGCCAACGGGAAGAAGACAAAGTAGCGCCAAGCGCGAAGACCTGACGCGACTGAGGCGCTACTCCCTGAACCTGTTCGTGATCGGATAGCGTCGGTCGCGGCCGAAGTTGCGCGACGAGATCTTGACGCCGGGGGCGGCCTGGCGCCGCTTGTACTCGGCGAGATAGAGCAGCCGCTCGACCTTCTTGACCACCTCCGCCGCATGGCCGCGGGCGATGATCTCGGCAACCGGCATCTCGCTCTCGACGAGGCAGGCCAGGATGTCGTCGAGCACATCGTAGGGCGGCAGGCTGTCCTGATCGGTCTGGTTCTCGCGCAATTCCGCCGTAGGCACCCGGGTGAGGATGCTCTCCGGGATGACGATGCCTGCCGGTCCCCTGGCGCCCGCCGGCAAGTGCGCATTGCGCCAGCGCGCCAGGCGGTAGATCTCGAGCTTGTAGAGATCCTTCACAGGGTTGAACCCGCCGTTCATGTCGCCGTAGAGTGTGGCGTAGCCGACGCTCATCTCGCTCTTGTTGCCGGTGGTCAGCACCATGGCGCCGAACTTGTTCGAGATCGCCATGACGACGACTCCGCGGGCGCGGCTCTGGATGTTCTCCTCGGTGATGTCGGGCGCGCGGCCCTCGAAAAGGGGCGCGAGCGCGCGCGAGAAGCCCTCGACCGGCGCCTCGATCGGCACGGTGTCGAGGCGGATGCCGAGCGCCTCGGCGCAGGCCCTCGCGTCGGCGATGCTGCGCTCGGACGTGTAGCGATAGGGCATCATGATGGCGTGGACGCGCTCAGGCCCCAGCGCGTCCACCGCAAGAGCCGCGACGAGCGCGCTGTCGACGCCGCCCGAGAGGCCCAGAACCACGCCCGGGAAGCGGTTCTTGTCCACGTAGTCGCGCAGACCGAGGACACAGGCGTGGTAGGCGGCGGCATCGCCCTCGTCGAGCCGCGCCACGGGGGCCGACGCGCAGCGCCAACCGTCCGGTGTGCGCTCCCATTCGGTCAAGGCAACGCTCTCCTTCCACGCGGGAAGCTGTCCGGCGAGCGAGCGGTCGGCGTTCAACACGAACGAGGCGCCGTCGAACACCAGCTCGTCCTGGCCGCCGACCTGGTTCACGTAGGCGAGCGGCAAGCCGGTCTCGATCACGCGGGCCACGGCGACATTCATGCGCAGGTCGGGCTTCCTCCAGTCGAAGGGCGAGCCATTCGGAACGATCAGGATCTCGGCGCCGCATTCGGCCAGGCACTCGCAGACGTCCTCCTTCCAGATGTCCTCGCAGATGGGGACACCCAGGCGGACGCCGCGGAAGCTCATCGGGCTCGGCAGCGGGCCGGCGGCAAACACGCGCTTCTCGTCGAAAACGCCGTAGTTCGGGAGGTCGACCTTGTAACGGATGGCCGTGATCTTGCCGCCGTCGATCAGCACCACCGCGTTATAGAGGCCGTCCACATCGGGCCAAATGGTGCCGACGAGCACGGCGGGGCCGGTGGCGAGGCGCGCGGCGAGCGCCTCGACGCGCGCGCGGGCCGCGTTGTGAAACGCCGGCTTCAGGACGAGGTCCTCCGGCGGATACCCGGTGAGGAAGAGCTCGGTGAAGACGACGAGGTCGGCGCCCCCGGCCGCTGCGGCAGCGTGCGCCTCGACGAGCTTTTTCTCGTTGCCCTCGAGGTCTCCCACGATCGGATCGAGCTGGGCCAGCGCAATTCTGAGGGAGGACGGCGGGGTGGCGGAAGACGAGGGTTCTGTCATGGCGTCATGATTTAGGGCCGCCGGAGCGCCCGGTCCAGGGGCAAGGGTAGTCGCTGGAGGCCTGCTCAGCAGGGCAGCATGCTGTGCTTCCCAGCGTAGACGAGCATGGCGTGACGCAGGCCGGGGCCGCCGTCGATCTGCAGGTCGCCGCCCAGATGCGTCACCTGCGGGCCGCCGTCGAGCGCGTAGAAGGCGTCGGTCAGCTCGGAGAGCTGCCGGTCCCAGTCGTTGGCGGCGTCGTGGTCGTGGAAGTAGGCCTCGCGGCGCTGCTCCGTGTCACGCGGGTAGGGCTGCTTGAACATGGCTATCGCACGCTTCAAGAGGTCGGCCTGCCGCTCGAGTCCGATGGCGGCCAGCGCGTCGGCGACCTCGGGCGCAATGGCGCCTTCCGAGTTGTAGAAGAACTGGTCGACGCCGCCGTTCTCGAACTCGCCGTTGAACGCGGAAATGACGAGCAGCGTACGCTGCGGCTCGGTGAGCCCCCTCAGCGCCTGCTCGACCGCGGCGAAGGGCTGCCAGAAGTCGACACGGGAGAGCAGCGCCCCAGTCAGGTACTCGAGGCGTGTCACGTCGCTCAGAGTGGCCCGCACCGCCTCCGTGCGCTTCCAGAGCGTCGGCGTGCGGTTGACGTAGCCGACGATGATCTCCATCCACCGCTCGCGCGACCCAAACTCCTTGCTGATCGCCATCAGGCGCAAGTCGAACGGATTCAGATCCTGCGTCGCCGTCTCATAGCCGAACGGCTTGCTGCGCACCTCATCGTCTACGGGATAGGTTGCGCCGAAGAGCGCCATCGCCTCTGTGAACAGGGCGTGCTCGCGCACGAGGCCCGCCGCCTGCAACGCATCGCGGACAGCGGGCGCGGTGCGTCCGGCGGTCAGATAGAAGTAGGTGTGGAGCCCGTCGCGGCCGAGGCCGTCCCAGAGCACGTGCAGGAGCGTCAACGTGCGCAGCTCGGCGTCGAGCGGCTCGAGCGATTTGAGATACGTCTCGGGCGGGTCCAGGGTGGCGCGCACCGAGTATTTGCCGACCTCGTGCGCGATCAGCTGCCAGGATGGGATTTCCGTGAGGCTCGTCAGGGCCTCGCGCGAAAAGGGAATGGGCGCGTCATGCGGCCGGCATCCGTTGTCAGCCACGTCGCGGCCCCAGGACGGTATCGGCACCTCGCGATCCAGAAACTCCGCCTTCCTCTCGGTCCGCGAGCCGTCCTCGTCTCCCGCCGCGAAGACCATGCCATCGCGTCGGGCTGCGCCCGCCGCCAAGAAAAGCATTACGCCGACAGCCAAAACATTCCACCGCAACGTTTCCCCCCTCGCTCATCCGCCGCGTGTCGTCCGACTGGCAGGTCACAAGGCCATCGCACCCGCGGCCTCGCCCGCGCGAGCTTGTACGCTTACGCACCGTTCATGGTCTAACAGGGGCCGATCAGCATCGTCCCCGCTCCCCTAACCAAATTCTGGTTCAGTTTGAGGCTTCGACCATCCTCCACTTGTGCCGCCCGGGGCGATCGGGCAAGCAGGTTCGGCTGCCGCGATCGGCGCGGCGACCCGAAACGGCCTCACAAGCGAACTCCCCATGCGCATCGACGCCATTGCGATCGGCCACAACCCGCCGCACGACATCAACGTCATCATCGAGGTGCCGGTCGGTGGCGAGCCGATCAAGTACGAGATGGACAAAGCGTCCGGCACGCTGGTCGTCGACCGGTTTCTCTACACGCCCATGCGCTATCCGGGGAACTACGGGTTCGTCCCGCACACGCTCTCGGCCGATGGTGATCCCATCGACGTGCTCGTGTGCAACACGCGTGCAATCGTGCCCGGCGCCGTCATCAACTGCCGCCCGGTCGGTGTGCTCGTCATGGAGGACGAGGGCGGCGGAGACGAGAAGGTGATTGCCGTCCCCTCCTCCAAGCTCACCAAGCGTTACGACAAGGTGCGCAACTACGCGGACCTGCCCGAGATCTCGATCCAGCAGATCGAGCACTTCTTCACCCATTACAAGGACCTCGAGCCCAACAAGTGGGCCAAGATCCATCACTGGGGCGATGCGGCAGAAGCCCAGCGCATGATCACCGAGGCAATCGCCAAAGCAAAGAAGTAGCGTTCGAACGCTACTTGACCCTCTCGGCGGGGGAGCTCGCGCCCTCCTTCGGCACGGCCTTGCCCTGCTCGAAGGCCGACTTCACAAAGCCGCTGCCATCCTTGGCAATCTTGGTGGTCCAGCCCGAGTCCCACTTGATGACGGCGGCGCCGTCCTGCTCCGACCAGGTGCCCTTCAGAGGCTCACCGGAGCGGTCGGCGGATGCTTCGCCGCCTTGGGTCAGCACGATCTCGAAGTCCTTGCCGTTTCCGTCCGTGACTTTCCAGGTGCCTGCGAACTCGCTCGCGGCGAGTGCCGGCGCGAACGGCACGATCAGCGCAAACATCGCCGCCATCGTCACACGGACGGAATGATTAACACGAACCATGGCTTTCTCCATTCTCTCAACCGGGGCGGCCGCATCCGCGACCTTCCCACTGCCTCGAAAACGCTCTGCCGCCGGCCCAGTTCCTAGAGCTCAACCGGCGGCGGCGGCCGGGCGGACCGGCTCGGCGCGCGCCTCGCGCTCGAGTTTCATGCGCTCGGCAACGAGGAAAGCGAGCTCCAGCGACTGATCGGCGTTGAGGCGCGGATCGCAGAGCGTGTGATAGCGATCCAGGAGATCGGTCTCCGAGATCGCCGTGGCGCCGCCCGTGCACTCGGTGACGTTCTGTCCCGTCATCTCGACGTGGATGCCGCCCGCATGCGTGCCCTCGGCGCGGTGCACGTCGAAGAACGCCTCGACCTCCTTCAGGATGCGGTCGAAGGGGCGGGTCTTGTAGCCATTGGCGGCGCTGATGGTGTTGCCGTGCATGGGGTCGCAGGCCCACACCACCGTGCGACCGGCCTTCTCAACGGCACGGATCAGCTTCGGCAGATGGGCGCCGACCTTCTCGTGGCCGAAGCGGCAGATCAGCGTCAGGCGGCCGGCCTCGTCCTTCGGGTTCAGGAGGTCGATCAGGCGCAGAAGCGTGTCCGGCTCGAGCGAGGGCCCGCACTTGAGGCCGATCGGGTTCTTCACGCCGCGGCAGAACTCCACATGCGCGTGGTCCGGCTGGCGCGTGCGGTCGCCGATCCAGATCATATGGCCCGAGGTGGCGTACCAGTCGCCGCTCGTGGAATCGAGGCGGGTCAGCGCCTGCTCGTAGCCGAGCAGAAGCGCCTCATGGCTCGTGTAGAAGCTGGTGGCGCGCAGCTGCGGCGTGTTCTCGCTCGTGATGCCGCAGGCACGCATGAAGCCCAGCGTCTCCGCGATGCGATCGGCGAGCGCCTGGTAGCGGTGGCCCTGCGGGCTGTCCTTGACGAAGCCCATGTTCCACTGGTGCACGCGCTCGAGATCGGCGTAGCCGCCAGTTGCGAAGGCGCGGATCAGGTTAAGCGTGGCCGCGGACTGGCGATAGGCCTCGAGCTGGCGCTGCGGGTCCGGAATTCGGGCCTCGGGCGTGAACTCGGGGCCGTTGACGATGTCGCCGCGGTAGCTCGGCAGCTCGACGCCGCCCTTCTTCTCGGTCGGGGCCGAGCGGGGCTTCGCGAACTGGCCGGCGATGCGGCCGACCTTCACCACGGGGGTGCCGCCGGCATAGGTGAGCACCACCGCCATCTGCAGGAAGACGCGGAAGAAGTCGCGGATGTTGTCGGCGCGGTGCTCGCTGAAGCTCTCGGCACAGTCGCCGCCCTGCAGCATGAAGCCGTCGCCCAACGCCACCTGGGCCAGAGCCTTCTTGAGCTCGCGGGCCTCGCCGGCAAAGACAAGCGGCGGGAACGTGGCCAGACGGCCCTCGACCTCCTTCAGCACGTTGGCGTCGGGATAATCGGGCACCTGGACGATCGGCAGGGAGCGCCAGCTGTCTGGGGACCAGGTCGCAGCCATAATCTTTACCTTCTCCACGGCTGGGGGCCTTGCGCTTCGCCAGCCCCTCGATTTCTGTCCGGCTTATAAGATAGCTGACCGCCGATGGCCAGCAGACACCGGCCGGGAGAGATGTGGTCGCCCCTGGCCGGATTCAAAGCTTGGCAAGAAAAAAGGCGGCCGGTATGACCGGCCGCCCCAATGCTCGCACCTCGTGTTGCGACGCCTATTCGGCGACGCGGCGGCGGCGGCGGGCCGGCCCGCCGGCCTCGAGGCCCGGCCCGGCCAGAGCCTTGTCGGAGTCCGACTTGGCCTTCTCCTTGTTGATCAGCTCGTCGCGCTTGGCTGCGATGCGGCGCAGGCCACGCAGCATGCCGCCCGTGCCGGCCGGGATCAAACGGCCGACGATGACGTTCTCCTTCAAACCCTCGAGCGTGTCCGACTTGCCGATGACGGCGGCGTCGGTCAGCACGCGCGTGGTCTCCTGGAACGAGGCAGCCGAGATGAACGAGCGCGTCTGCAGCGAGGCCTTGGTGATGCCGAGCAGAACCGGGGTCGCGGAGGCAGCCCGCTTGCCGGCCTTCTCGATCTTGGCATTGATCTCATCGAACTCGATGCGGTCGATCTGCTCGCCCTTGATGAAGTCCGTGTCGCCGGTGTCGGTGATCTCGACCTTCTGCAGCATCTGCCGGACGATGACCTCGATGTGCTTGTCGTTGATGGTCACGCCCTGCAGTCGGTAGACGTCCTGGATCTCGTTGATCAGGTAGTTGGCGAGCTCCTCGACGCCCTTGATGGCCAGGATGTCGTGGGGCGCCGGGTTGCCGTCGTAGATGTAGTCACCGCGCTCCAAGTGGTCGCCGGGCTGGACGGCCAGGCTCTTGCCGCGTGGGATCAGATACTCCACCGGCTCCGCACTCTCGTCATCGGGCTTGATGGTGATGCGCTGCTTGTTCTTATAGTCCTTGCCGAACTCCACGGTGCCCGAGATCTCGGCGATGATGGCGTGGTCCTTGGGACGACGCGCCTCGAAGAGCTCGGCCACGCGCGGCAGGCCGCCCGTGATGTCGCTCTGCTTGGCGGAAGCCAGCGGGATGCGCGCGATGACGTCGCCGGCCTTGACCTCCTGGCCGGGCTCGACCGAGAGAATGGCCTCCACCGACAGCAGATAGCGGGCGTCGCCGCCGCGGGCCACCTTGATGTGCTTGCCCTTGGCGTCCTTGATGACGATTGCGGGCTTGAGCTCGGCGCCGCGCGGGGTTGCACGCCAGTCGACGATGACGCGGTTGGTGGTGCCCTTGACCTCGTCCGTCTGCTCGCGCACGGAGATGCCCTCGGTCAGATCCTCGAACTCCACCTTGCCCGACACCTCGGTCAGGATGGGGCGGGTGTAGGGATCCCACTGAGCCAGCTTGGTGCCGCGCTTCACCTCGTCGCCCTCGTCGACGTGGACGCGGGCGCCGTACTGCACCTTGTGGGTGGACAGCTCCTTGCCAGACTGGTCGACGATCACGATCGCCATGGTGCGGGACATAGAGACGAGACGCCCCTGGCTGTCCTTGACCATGGCGCGGTTCTTGATCTTCACCGTGCCGTTGAAGTTGCTCTCGATGAAGGACTGATCGACCACGTTGGCGGTGCCGCCGATGTGGAACGTGCGCATCGTGAGCTGCGTGCCGGGCTCACCAATCGACTGAGCGGCGATGACGCCCACTGCCTCACCGATGTTGACCGGTGTGCCGCGCGCAAGATCGCGGCCATAGCACTTGGCGCAGACGCCAGTGATGGTCTCACAGGTCAGCACCGAGCGGATGCGGACCTCCTGCACCTGGGCCTTCTCGATGGCCTCGGAGTGACGCTCCTCGATCAGCTCGCCGGCCTTGACGATTGTGACGTCGGCGTCGCCCTTGGCGCCGGGCGCGATGACGTCCTCGGCGGCGGTGCGGCCTAGCACACGTGCGCCGAGCGAGACGATGACCTGGCCGGCGTCGACGACCGCCTGCACTTTGATGCCGCGATCGGTGCCGCAGTCGTCCTCGTAGATGATGCTGTCCTGGGCAACGTCGACGAGACGGCGCGTCAGATAGCCCGAGTTCGCGGTCTTCAGCGCCGTGTCGGCAAGACCCTTGCGGGCGCCGTGGGTGGAGTTGAAATACTCGAGAACCGACAGGCCCTCCTTGAAGTTCGAGATGATCGGCGTCTCGATGATCTCGCCCGAAGGCTTGGTCATGAGGCCGCGCATGCCGGCGAGCTGCTTCATCTGCGCCGGCGAGCCGCGGGCACCCGAGTGGCTCATCATGTAGACGGAGTTGATCGGCTTCTCGCGCCCGTCACGGTCCTTATGAACGGCCGAGATGCGATCCATCATCTCCTTGGCGATCTGGTCCGTGCACTTCGACCAGGCATCGACGACCTTGTTGTACTTCTCGAGCTGGGTGATGAGGCCGTCGTTGTACTGCTGCTCGAACTCGCGGACCATCTCCGTCGTGTCGTGCACGATCTTCGACTTGGTATCGGGGATCACCATGTCGTCCTTGCCGAACGAGATGCCGGCCTTGAAGGCATGGTGGAAGCCGAGAGCCATGATGCGGTCGCAGAAAATCACAGTCTCCTTCTGACCGCAGTTGCGGTAGACGGCATCGATCATGCCGGAGATGGCCTTCTTGGTGAGGAGCTGGTTGACGAGCGCGAACTTCACGCCCGGCATCCTCGGCAGCACCTCTCCCAGGATCATGCGGCCCGGCGTGGTGTCGATGATCTCGATCACCGGCTCGCCCTCGGCATTGATCGAGCGGAAGCGGCCCTTGACTTTGGCGTGCAGAGACACCGCCCCCGCCTCGAGGGCGTGACGAATCTCGCCGACCGAGCCGAAGACCATGCCCTCGCCCGGCTCCTTGTCGCGGATGATCGACAGGTAGTAGAGACCCAAGACGATGTCCTGCGACGGCACGATGATGGGCTGGCCATTGGCGGGATGCAGGATGTTGTTGGTCGACATCATGAGCACGCGCGCCTCGAGCTGAGCCTCGAGCGAGAGCGGCACATGCACGGCCATCTGGTCGCCGTCGAAGTCGGCATTGAATGCTGCGCAGACGAGCGGATGCAGCTGGATCGCCTTACCCTCGATCAGCGTAGGCTCGAAGGCCTGAATGCCGAGACGGTGCAGCGTGGGCGCGCGGTTCAGCATCACCGGGTGCTCGCGGATGACCTCATCGAGGACGTCCCAAACCTCCGACTTCTCCTTCTCCACGAGCTTCTTCGCCTGCTTGACGGTGGCCGCCTGGCCGAGTGTCTGCAAACGCGCGTAGATGAAGGGCTTGAACAACTCGAGCGCCATCTTCTTCGGCAGGCCGCACTGGTGGAGCTTGAGCTCGGGGCCGACGACGATGACCGAGCGGCCCGAGTAGTCGACGCGCTTGCCGAGCAGGTTCTGGCGGAAGCGGCCCTGCTTGCCCTTCAGCATGTCAGCGAGCGACTTCAGCGGGCGCTTGTTGGCGCCGGTGATGACGCGGCCACGGCGGCCGTTGTCGAACAGCGCGTCGACCGACTCCTGAAGCATGCGCTTCTCGTTGCGGATGATGATGTCGGGCGCGCGCAGCTCCATCAGCCGCTTCAGACGGTTGTTGCGGTTGATGACGCGGCGGTAGAGGTCGTTCAGGTCGGAGGTGGCGAAGCGGCCGCCGTCGAGCGGCACGAGGGGACGCAGCTCGGGCGGGATGACCGGGACGACGGTCAGGATCATCCACTCGGGCTTGTTGCCGCTCTCGATGAAGCTCTCGATGACCTTGAGGCGCTTGCCGAGCTTCTTGGGCTTCAGGTCAGTCGTCGCCTCGGCGATCTCCTGGCGCAGGTCGTCGCGGATCTTCGGCAGGTCCATGCCGATCATGAGCTCGCGGATGGCCTCGGCGCCGATGCCGGCCGTGAAGCTGTCGGGCCCGTGCTCCTCGATGGCCTGGTTGTACTGCTCCTCGGACAGGAGCTGCTTCTCCTTGAAGGGAGAGATGCCAGGCTCGATGACGATGTAGTTCTCGAAGTAGAGGACGCGCTCGAGATCCTTCAGCGTCATGTCGAGCAGAAGGCCGATGCGCGAGGGCAGCGACTTCAGGAACCAGATGTGGGCGACGGGGGCAGCGAGCTCGATGTGGCCCATGCGCTCCCGGCGCACCTTGGCGAGCGTCACCTCGACACCGCACTTCTCGCAGATGAGGCCCTTGTACTTCATGCGCTTGTACTTGCCGCATAGGCACTCGTAGTCCTTGATCGGTCCGAAGATGCGCGCGCAAAAGAGCCCATCACGCTCCGGCTTGAACGTGCGGTAGTTGATGGTCTCGGGCTTCTTGATCTCGCCGAACGACCACGAGAGGATGTCGTCGGGCGAGGCGATCGAGATCTTGATCTGGTCGAAGGTCGGGATCGCTTGCTGGGTCTTGAAGAGGTTGGTGATCTCGTTCATCGGCTCTCTCCAGGGATCGGCGGTGGGTGGGGCCCGCGATCCCGATAATTCTGTGCGCATTCGCCTCCCCGTCTTGACGTAGCCAAGCTCAGCTTGGCCTGGGGAGGGGTCAGGGGTGGGGGATTCCCGACGATAGCCGGGCTGCACCCCCACTCCCGGTCTCCCCCACAAGGGGGGAGGGGAAGAGGTTCTTACTCGGCGGCGGCGGGCGGAAGCCGCGGACGCTCGGGGGCGGCCTCGGGCTGAGCCTCGACGGCAGGGGCCTCGGTGTTCAGGAGCTCGACGTTCAAGCCGAGAGCCCGCATCTCCTTGACCAGCACGTTGAAGCTCTCCGGCACACCGGCCTCGAAGGCGTCGTCGCCGCGGACGATCGCCTCGTAGACCTTGGTGCGGCCGGCGACGTCGTCCGACTTCACCGTCAGCATCTCCTGCAGCGTGTAGGCTGCGCCGTAGGCCTCGAGGGCCCACACCTCCATTTCGCCGAAACGCTGACCGCCGAACTGGGCCTTGCCGCCCAGCGGCTGCTGGGTGACGAGGGAGTACGGGCCGATCGAGCGGGCGTGGATCTTGTCGTCGACCAGGTGGTGGAGCTTCAGGATGTACTTGTAGCCCACCGTCACCTTGCGATCGAAAGCCTCCCCGGTGCGGCCATCGAAGAGCTTCACCTGGCCCGAGCTGTCGAAGCCCGCGGCCTTCAGCATCTCGACGATGTCCGGCTCCTTGGCACCATCGAACACGGGCGTCGCAATCGGCACGCCCTTGGTCAGCTTCTCGGCGACGGAGGCGAGATCGTCGTCCTTCACAGACGGCTTGATCAGCTCCTTGCCGTAGATCTTGGCCATCTCCTCGCGCAGCTGCTCGGCCTTGCCGGAGGCATGGAACTCCTGCAGCGCCTCGTCGATGATGCGGCCTAGGCCGCGGCAGGCCCAGCCCAAGTGCGTCTCGAGGATCTGACCCACGTTCATGCGCGAGGGCACGCCGAGCGGGTTCAGCACCACGTCGACGTGGGTGCCGTCCTCGAGGAACGGCATGTCCTCGCACGGCACGATGAGCGAGACGACGCCTTTGTTGCCGTGGCGGCCGGCCATCTTGTCGCCCGGCTGGATCTTACGCTTCACGGCGACGAAAACCTTGACCATCTTCATGACGCCGGGCGGCAGCTCGTCGCCGCGCTGCAGCTTGTCGACCTTGTCGACGAAGCGGCGCTCGAGGCTCTTCTTGGCCTCCTCGTACTGCTTGTTGATGGCCTCGACCTCGGCCTGGGACTTCTCGTCCTTGAGGCCGATCTCCCACCACTGGCTGCGCGGGATGTCGGACAGGATCTCGTCGGTGATCTCCGTGCCCTTGCGGGCACCCTTCGGACCCTTGGAGACCTCCTTGCCCATGATGTTGTCCTTGAGACGCGCATAAACGTTGCGGTCCAGGATCTGCATCTCGTCGTCGCGGTCCTTGGCGAGGCGCTCGATCTCCTCGCGCTCGATCGCCATCGCACGCTCGTCCTTGTCGACGCCGTGGCGATTGAACACGCGCACCTCGACCACCGTGCCGGAAACACCCGGCGGCAGGCGGAGCGAGGTATCGCGCACGTCGGAGGCCTTCTCGCCGAAGATGGCGCGGAGCAGCTTCTCCTCCGGCGTCATCGGGCTCTCGCCCTTGGGCGTGATCTTGCCGACCAGGATGTCGCCGGGGTTCACCTCGGCACCGATGTAGACGATGCCGGCCTCGTCGAGATTCTTCAGCGCTTCCTCCGAGACGTTCGGAATGTCGCGCGTGATCTCCTCGGGCCCGAGCTTGGTGTCGCGCGCCATCACCTCGAATTCCTCGATGTGGATCGAGGTGAAGATGTCGTCGTACACGACGCGCTCGGAGAGCAGGATCGAGTCCTCGAAGTTGTAGCCCATCCACGGCATGAACGCGACGAGCACGTTCTTGCCGAGCGCCAGATCGCCGAGATCCGTCGAGGGGCCGTCGGCGATGATCTCGCCCGCCTCGACACGGTCGCCGACGTTGATCAGCGGCCGCTGGTTGATGCAGGTGTTCTGGTTGGAGCGCTGGAACTTGCGCAGGCGGTAGATGTCGACGCCCGGCTTCGAGGCGTCGGTCTCCTCGGTGGCGCGGATGACGATACGCGTGGCGTCCACCTGATCGACGATGCCGGCGCGGCGGGCGGCGATGGCGGCGCCAGAGTCACGGGCGACGCGCTCCTCCATGCCGGTGCCGACGAGCGGCGCCTCGGCCTTGACGAGCGGCACAGCCTGACGCTGCATGTTCGAGCCCATGAGCGCGCGGTTGGCGTCGTCGTTCTCGAGGAACGGGATCAGCGCCGCGGCGACCGAGACGAGCTGCTTCGGCGACACGTCGATGTAGTCGACGCGGTCCTTCGGCACGAGCATCACGTCGCCCTGATAGCGGACGGTGACGAGATCCTCGGTGAGGTTGCCCTTGGCGTCGATCTCGGCGTTGGCCTGGGCGACGTGGTGGCGCATCTCCTCCATGGCGGAGAGATAAGCCACCTGGTCGGTCACCTTGCCGTCCTTGACCTTGCGGTAGGGGCTCTCGATGAAGCCGTACTTGTTCACGCGCGCGAAGGTCGCGAGCGAGTTGATGAGGCCGATGTTCGGGCCTTCCGGCGTCTCGATCGGGCAGATGCGGCCGTAGTGCGTCGGATGCACGTCGCGCACCTCGAAGCCGGCGCGCTCGCGGGTGAGACCGCCCGGGCCAAGCGCCGAGAGACGCCGCTTGTGCGTAATCTCGGAGAGCGGGTTGGTCTGGTCCATGAACTGCGACAGCTGCGACGAGCCGAAGAACTCGCGCACGGCGGCGGCCGCCGGCTTGGCGTTGATGAGATCCTGCGGCATCACCGTGTCGATCTCGACGGAGCTCATGCGCTCCTTGATGGCGCGCTCCATGCGGAGCAGGCCGACGCGGTACTGGTTCTCCATCAGCTCGCCGACTGAGCGGACGCGGCGGTTGCCGAGGTGGTCGATGTCGTCGATCTCGCCGCGGCCGTCGCGCAGATCCACGAGCGTCTTGATGACGGCGAGGATGTCGTCCTTGCGAAGCACGCGCATGGTGTCGGGCGCATCGAGCTCGAGGCGCATGTTCATCTTCACGCGGCCAACGGCCGACAGGTCGTAGCGCTCCGAGTCGAAGAACAGGCTGTGGAACAGGTTGGTCGCCGCCTCGATGGTCGGCGGCTCTCCCGGGCGCATGACCCGGTAGATGTCCATCAGCGCTTCCTGGCCGTTCGAGTTCTTGTCGATGTTCAGCGTGTTGCGGATGAACGGGCCGATGTTGACGTGGTCGATGTCGAGGACGTGGAACTCCTTGACCTTCTGGTCCTTGAGCTCAGCGAGAAGCTTGGCATCGAGCTCGGCGCCGGCCTCGGCGAAGATCTGGCCGTTGTCGAGATTGACGATGTCCTCGGCGATGTAGCGGCCGGCGAGGTCCTCGGAGGCGACGAGCACCTCCTTCAAGCCGCCCTCGGCGAGCTCGCGGGCCTTGCGGGCGGTGATCTTGTCGCCAGCCTTGGCAATGACGTCGCCCGTGCGTGCGTCCATGAGGTCGGCGAGCGGAGTCATGCCGCGCACCTTCTCGGGCGTGAACGGCATCTTCCAGCCGCGCTTCGACTCCTTGACCGAGATCATCTTGTAGAAGGTCGAGAGGATCTGCTCGTCGTCGAGACCCAGCGCATAGAGCAGCGTCGTCACCGGCAGCTTGCGGCGGCGATCGATGCGCACATAGACGTTGTCCTTGGCGTCGAACTCGAAGTCGAGCCACGAGCCGCGGTAGGGAATGATGCGGGCGGCGAACAGGAGCTTGCCCGATGCGTGCGTGCGGCCGCGGTCGTGATCGAAGAACACGCCCGGCGAGCGGTGCATCTGGGAGACGATGACGCGCTCGGTGCCGTTGATGACGAAGGTGCCGTTCAGCGTCATGAGCGGCATGTCGCCCATGTACACGTCCTGCTCCTTGACGTCCTTGATCGACTTGGAGCCGGTCTCCTCGTTCACATCGAACACGATCAGGCGCAGCTTCACCTTGAGGGGCGCGGAGTAGGTCATGTCGCGCTGCATGCACTCGTCGACGTCGTACTTCGGCGGCTCGAACTCGTAGCGCACGAACTCGAGCGTCGCGCGGCCCGAGAAGTCGGAGATCGGGAAGACGGACTTGAAGACGGCCTGCAGGCCGTGGTCATCGGGACGCCCGCCAGGGGGCTCCTTCACCATCAAAAAGTCGTCGTAGGAGCTCTTCTGAACCTCGATGAGGTTCGGCATCTCCGCCACTTCGCGGATCGATCCGAATTGCTTACGAATACGCTTGCGGGCGTTGAACGTCGTCTCAGCCATGTCCGCTCCTCATCTCGCCGGGCCTAGCCACAGGGAATGGCCCGCCCGCATCGCCCTTGTTGTCGTGCGCCGAGGTCGCCATCCCCTGCGCTCTGTCCTTCAATCGATCGCTCGATCGTCTTAAACGGCTCACCGGAGGGCCTCCCTGCGGGCTTTTCTGCCCGCGAGACCCTCCGGAGAACCGTCTTCTGGTCCGCATTCGCGGACCGGTCTGGTAACGCCCGCCTTCGGCAGGACAGGCAGCAGATCGCAGGCAACAGGCAGCAGGTTTCCCTGATGCCCACTGCCTGCTGCCGGTTGCCTTACTTCAGCTCGACGACCGCGCCCTGGTCCTCAAGCTGCTTCTTGATCTTGGCGGCCTCGTCCTTCGAGACGCCTTCCTTCACGGTCTTGCCGCCGGCCTCGACGAGGTCCTTTGCCTCCTTCAGGCCGAGGCCCGTGATGGCACGCACTTCCTTGATCACGTTGATCTTCTTGTCGCCGCCCGACTTCAGAATAACAGTGAACTCGGTCTGCTCCTCGACGGGAGCGGCCGCGGCGCCGCCGGCCGGGGCCGCAGCGACGGCCACGGCAGCAGCCGCCGACACGCCCCACTTCTCTTCGAGAAGCTTGGCGAGCTCGGCAGCCTCGAGAACGGTGAGCTTAGAGAGATCATCAACGATTTTAGCGAGATCGGACATTTATATAATCCTTCCGGTTAAGCCTTCGAGAGGGGCGCTTTGTCCCAGCCCCGTTAGGGCGGGCTCCAGCGCCGGTTTGAGTAGCTTCCACAATCGCTTGCGACTCCGCGTTTTGGTTGCGCGGCTCCGCCACGACGCCTTTAAGCAGCTTCGCCACCTTGCGATGCCTTGGCCTGGATGACGCGCGCGAGCTTTGCGCCGGGCTCTTTGATCGTGCGGGCGATCTTGGTCGCCGGCGCGTTCAAGAGACCGATCAGCTTGGCTCTCAGCTCATCAAGCGAAGGCAGGTCGGCGAGGGCTTTGACGCCGTTCGCGTCGAGGACTGAGGTGCCCATCGCGCCGCCGAGGATCACGAGCTTCTCGTTCTCCTTGGCGAACTTGACGGCGACCCGGGCCGCGGCAATCGGATCCTTCGAGTAGGCCAGAATGGTCGGCCCCTGGAAGAGATTCGAGATGCCCTCGGACTTGGTGTCCTTGAGCGCGAGCTTCACCAGCTTGTTCTTGGCCACTTTGACAGACCCGCCCGCCTCTTTGACGCGCTTGCGGAACTCTGCCGATTGAGCGGCCACCATGCCGGTGTTGTGGGCGACGACGACCACACCCGTGTCCTTCAACACGCCGTGGAGAGACGTCACGAGCGCCTTTTTTGCGGCTCTATCCACCTGCTCACTCCTGGTTGCGACTGGCCCCTTGCGAGACCCGTCGCGGGTTGCACCTTGCCGCAGTGGGATCCTCGGTGAGGCTCTCGCTGCGACGCTCGTCCTGTCCCGACCGCGTGCAAACCTGCAGCACGGTGCTGACCCAGAAGGCTCAAACCGGATGCCTGCGCTTTCGCGCCGAAATCCGGGTGGTCTCCCGTCTCATGCGGGCCCTCTGTCGAGGATTAAGCGTCACCGGCAAGCCGGATCGGCGCCCATCAATCTTGGACAGGTCTCCGGCCGCCGGGCCCTTCGGGGCCTTGGGCCGGAGATCCGCGCCGGAGACCGAAGCCCCAGGCACGGAATTCTTGGTCCGGACCGATGATCACGGTTCGGGCCGACAGGCCCTCGGCGATCATGGTCCTGCCGCGCTCTGCCTTAGGAGGCGGGCACGGCGGAAACCACGGAACCGGTCTCGATCTTTACGCCCGGACCCATGGTCGAGCTCACCGAGACCTTCTTGATGTACGTGCCCTTGGAGCCGGCCGGCTTGGACTTGGCGACCGCCTCGACAAACGCCTTGATGTTCTCGACCAGCGCCTTCTCGGTGAAGCTCGCCTTGCCGACGCCGGCGTGCACGATGCCCGCCTTCTCGACGCGGAACTCGACCGAGCCGCCCTTGGCACCCTTGACGGCGCCGGTCACGTCCATGGTCACCGTGCCGACGCGCGGGTTCGGCATCAGGCCGCGCGGGCCCAGCACCTTACCGAGACGGCCGACGAGGCCCATCATGTCCGGCGTCGCGATGCAGCGATCGAAGTTGATCGTGCCCTTCGAGACGATGTCGACCAGATCCTCGGCACCGACGATGTCGGCGCCCGCCGCTTTGGCCTCATCGGCCTTGGCGCCACGCGCGAACACGGCGACGCGGGCGGTGCGGCCGGACCCGTTCGGCAGATTGCACACGCCGCGCACCATCTGGTCGGCGTGCTTCGGATCCACGCCCAAGTTCATGGCGATCTCGACCGTCTCGTCGAACTTGGCCTTCGCGCGCGACTTGACGAGGCGGACCGCCTCATCGACGGCATAGGCCTTGTTGCGGTCGACGCCCTGGCGCACCTCGGCGTTGCGCTTGCCGCCGGCTTCACGCGCGGCCTTGATCTTGTCGGCGGCGACGGGCGCCTTCTTGGCTGCTGCTGCTTCTTTTGCCATTTCCTTACTCCACCACCTTGAGGCCCATCGAGCGGGCGGAGCCAGCAATCGTCTTGGTGGCCTGGTCCAGGTCGTCCGTGTTCATGTCCTTGATCTTCAGCTTCGCGATGTCGCGCAGCTGAGCCATGGTGATCTGACCGGCCACGTCGCGGCCGGGGTTCTTCGAGCCCGAGCCCGGCTTGCCGGTCGGCTTCATGCCGGCCGCCTTCTTGATGAGGTAGGTCGCGGGCGGCGTCCTCATCTCGAAGGTGAAGGAACGGTCGGAGAAGACCGTGATCTTGACCGGGATCGGCGTGCCCTGCTCAAGCTCTTTCGTCTTGGCGTTGAAGGACTTGCAGAACTCCATGATGTTCACGCCGCGCTGGCCCAGCGCGGGGCCGATCGGCGGAGACGGATTTGCCGCTCCGGCCGGGACCTGCAGATTGATGTAGCCGTCTATCTTCTTCGCCATCGTATCCCCTAAGTCTTGCGGGAAGCTCGAGGCTTCCCAGGGTTAGCGGTCCAACGGGCGCTAGGCCCTCCCGCACGCTCGAGCGAGACGCTCCGGAATTCGGACCACCTCGCCCCGTGACCGGCACTCACGTGCCGGAACTCTTGATCTTATGCCGGCACCTTCTCGACCTGCCCGAACTCGAGCTCGACGGGTGTCTTGCGGCCGAAGATCGAGACGCCGACCTTGAGCCGCGAGCGCTCGCCGTCGACCTCCTCGACCTCGCCCTGGAACGAGGCAAAGGGGCCATCGACCACCTTCACCTGCTCGCCGACCTCGTAGATGATCGAGGGCTTCGGACGCTCGACACCTTCCTTCACCTGATTGAGGATGCGCGCCGCCTCGTCGTCCGAGATGGCGATCGGCTTGTTGTCGGCACCCAGGAAGCCGGTGACCTTGGGCGTGTTCTTGATGAGCACGAAAGCCGCGTCCGTCATCTCCATATTGACCAGGACGTAGCCTGGCAGGAACTTGCGCTCCGCCTGCACCTTGCGACCCCGCTTAACCTCGATCACGTCCTCCGTCGGCACTACGACATCGGCAAAAAGATGGTCGATGCCGGCCGCACGCGCGCGCTCCTTGATGGCCTCCGCCACTTTGCGCTCGAAATTCGTGTAGGCGTGAACGATGTACCAGCGCTTGGACATTTCTCGGTTCGTCTCTATTTCTGCCTTCGCCGCGAAGGCCCAGGAGATCCGGCCTCAGCAGGCGAGCCGGCTAGCCACGCAGGCGAAGCACAAAATTGACCAGATGCCCAAGCGCCTGATCTGTAATCAGAAAGAAGACGGAAGCCATCGACACCATGATCAGGACCATCAGCGTGGTAATCCACACTTCCTTCCACGTCGGCCAGGTGACTTTGGAGACCTCCTGCCTTACCTCTTGAACAAATTCGAACGGATTGAACTTCGACATCAAAACCGCTTCCTAAGCGCCATGCGACATATTGACGCAACCCTGGTCCCAGGGGTGCGTTCCAGGAGCCGGATCAGGCGCCCTCTTCACTGATCCGCCCCAATAAACCTGATGGCAGGGGAGGAGGGTCTCGAACCCCCGACCTTCGGTTTTGGAGACCGACGCTCTACCAATTGAGCTACTCCCCTAATCGCAACAGCTCGTGCGCGCCTCGTCGACGCGAAAGGCACACATGCCTTATGCGGGGGCGGCATCCTTAGCCTAAAGTTTTCCGTTTGTCACTCGCCTGTGGCGAGATTGTTTGCGGGGCGATTCGTTCCCCAGCGGACGAGTGCGGCCTTGCGCCTTCTCACGCCCCCGCCGCCCCCTCAGGGTCAGACTTTTTCCACAACTACTGCGGTGCCGTAGGCCAGGACCTCGGTCACGGCGGCGGCGATCTCGTTGGCATCGTAGCGCATGGCGAGCACGGCGTTGGCTCCGGCCTCCTCGGCGTGGCGGATGAGAAGCTCATAGGCCTCTCGCCGCGTCTGCTCCGCCAACGAGGTATAGACCGAGATGTTGCCGCCGAAGAGGATCTGGATGGCGGCGCCCAAGTTGCCGACTACGCTGCGCGAGCGCACCGTCAAGCCGCGCACGACGCCGATATGGCGCACGATGCGGTAGCCTTCAAGGTCGTTAGTGGTGGTGACGATCATGGTGGCTCCCTCAGCAAGGTCGTCGCAGCCAGTGCCGCACGTCCCGGCGCAAATGGCAAGGCTCAGGCATCGTGCAGCAGCCATCTCCGATAGGCTTCTGCATAGGAGTTGGCGACGCGAGCGTCGAGATCAGAGAAGCCTTGATCGACCAGCACGCCGATGACGCCGTTGCCCGCAGTCGCGGCGGCAAGCTGATTGGTGTTCGTAGCCAGCGTCTCCCCTGTCGCGGCATCCTTGAGAACAGCCGTCGCCATTATCGTCGGAACGCCTCCGACGACGACGCGGAGCGCCGCCGACGGAACAAACATCTCGGATATGGATACCTCGAGACGAACGGGCCGGGCTCCCGTTTGCAGAGCGGGCTTGAGGCTCACCTCAAGGGACTCTCTCACTCGAGCCTCCGCCCTATGGCGCACATAAGCCTGCGCCTCGGGCGACTTCACGATCTCGTTGTATTCGGCCGTGTCGGCTACAGCGGCGTCGGGGAGGCTGCCGGTTTCAGCCACCGTCCGCGTCGCGGCGGATGGTTTGACCGTTCTATGCTGGGTCACGAACTCCTGCTCGGCGTTGCCCCAAATGATCTTAGCGTCGGGGGCTGTCACGACTGAGATTTCGGTGAGGCGGAGCGACTTGATCTGATCTGCACCGAGCGGGCTCGGCGGCGCCGTAGCGCAACCAGCAATCGAAAGCGTCAAAATCGCTACAGCAAGCAAACGCCACATACCTCGCCCCCGAGATAGGTCGATCATCAGCACAAGCCATAGCATGGCGGCTGTACACCGGCCAGAGACGGCTAGGACAACCCACTGGCTAAGAGGCGGTTGGAGCGGGTGAAGGGAATCGAACCCTCGTATTCAGCTTGGAAGGAAGAGTGAGCTGCTACAAGTGCCCTCCCTCGCGAAAATTCGTGTTCCCAATGGATGGTCACTTCGGAGGGAACAAGCGGTGAAAGTGGGAACACGTTTGCCGATGGTGTGCAACGTCGGCGCCACCTCTTGAGCTCGGCGTCAATGTTCTTGTCATCCAGCAATCGTATACGGCACTTGCTGCGCTGACAGTGCTCGGGATCGCGAGCGTCACTGAATCCGCCCCACGCCTCCGCCCATTTGCAACACGCAGGCTGGCAGCTTTCTTTGACGAAGCTACTTCGGTGGCATGCAGCTTTACTGCCCCTCCAAGGAGCATTGCTCGCCGAAGGCACCTCGATGCAGTCTCTCCAATGTTTCGGCTCTTGCGGACAGTCGGAAGTCGCACCTGACTTCCCGCTTCCTTCCCAACCTGCTGGGAATCAAATCCAGACATTGCATGGCTTTTCGTAAGAACATTCAGAGTTATAATTGTAAACCGGCATGCAATTTTGACCCCTCTTTGGGGGTGATCGGCACGCAATTTTGACCCCACCCCCGAACGGTTGAACATGGCCCCGTCGTGCGTGCGTCGGCACGGGGGCGTGGCGGGGGATGG